>ERZ773263.811-NODE-811-length-20344-cov-3.789048_pt1 | contig 20344 bp, 16 predicted proteins | sample MGYA00511076_ERZ773263 | MGnify/ENA primary metagenome ERZ773263 (study PRJEB29015, sample SAMEA2738155) | human oral metagenome | biome: human oral; feature: human-associated habitat; material: saliva | place: China | collected 2195 ... | reverse complement strand
CGGCCCACCGGCCTTGGTCGTCGAGCCGATCGCCGAGCGCTTCCACCCCCCGAAGGGCTGGCGCCGCACGATCGCACCGGTGATACCGCGGTTGATGTAGGCGTTGCCGACTTCAACGCGGTTGCGCCAGTAGGCGATTTCTTTTTCGTCGAGGGAGTGTAGGCCGCCGGTGAGTCCGTATCCAGTGGAATTTTGCAGGCGGATGGCATCATCGAGGGTGTCGGCACGCATGATGCCCAGGACTGGGCCGAAGCATTCGTGGGTGTGGTACCAGGATCCGGGGCGCACACCGTCCCGGAGGCCGGGGGACCAGAGGGTGCCTTCGTCGTTGAGCTTGCGTGGTTTGACCAGCCAGGTTTCACCGGGGTCGAGTTGGGTGAGCCCGCGCAGGAGTTTTTCACTGGGAGCTTCGATCACGCCGTTCATGGTGGTGGAGATGTCCACACCGGGGCCAACATGCAGGGATTCCACGGCATCGGTGAGCTGCGTGAGGAATCGTTTGGAGCTGCCCACGGACCCCACCAGGATGACCAGCGATGCGGCGGAGCATTTCTGGCCTGCGTGCCCGAAGGCGGAGCGGTAGACATCGGCGACAGCGAGGTCAGGATCGGCGGAGGGGGTCACGATGATGGCGTTTTTGCCGGAGGTTTCGGCGTTGAGCGTCAACTGGGGTTTCCAACTGCGGAACAGCCGCGCGGTGTCGGAGGCACCGGTGAGTATCACGGAGTCCACATCGGGGTGGGAGATGAGGCGTTTGCCCGCTGCGGCTTCGTCGGCGTTGACCAGCTGCACCATGTCTTCGGTGATGCCTGCTTCACGCAGAATCTCAATGGCGACCTCCGTACAGCGCACCACCTGAGGTGCAGGTTTGATGATGACGGACGCGCCTGCCGCAAGTGCTGCGAACACGCCGCCCATGGGGATGGCGAGAGGGAAGTTCCACGGCGGGGTAACCACCACGACTTTGTAGGGGGTGAAGACGGTGGTGTTGAGTCCGTCAAGTGCGCGCGCTGATTCGGCATAGTAGTGGGCAAAGTCGATAGCCTCGGAGATTTCCGGGTCAGCCTCGCCCACGGTTTTGCCGGATTCGTGGGTCATCACGGAGAGCAGTCGACTGCGGTTGTTGGCCAGTGCGTCGGCCGCGTGGTAGAGGTATTCAGCACGTTCCGCGCCTGTTTGCGCCGCCCAATCGTCGGCGTTAGCGAGGGCGCGTTGCACCGCGGCGTCGATAATCGCAGGGTCGGTGACCACGTCGGATTCGACGGGTCCAGGATCGGTGGCGAGGGCCGCGAGTGCCCAGGCGCGGTTGGCGGGCAGTGCCGGGTCGGTGTCGGGTTCGCCACGGAAGTGTCCTGGGGCGGAACCAGAGCGACTGCCCAGCTTGGCGGCTTCCTCCTTGGTGCGGTCCTGGGTGCGGCGCGGTCCGGCAAACGCGTTCCAGCGGTGACGCACGGATTCCCGGAAACGCTGCTCTTGGTTCTGCAGCGGTGTGGCACCCTCGGTCCCTACTAGGTCGGGCGCGAACAGCGCGTACAGGAAGTTTTGTTTCGCCCCGTTTTCCTCAAGGCGACGCACCAGGTAGGACACGGCAACGTCGAAATCTTCGGCGTGCACCACCGGCGTGTACAGGATCAGCCCGCCCACAACGTCCCGCACCGCGCGGGCCTGAGACGGTGCCATGCCCTGCAGCATTTCCACATCCAGCTGCTTTTCGACGCCGCGGGCTACCGCAAGCTCATGTGCCAACGCCACGGTGTACAGGTTGTGGCTGGCCACACCAATGCGCACGTTATCGGCGTGCTCTGGCTGCAGGATGTAGTCGAGCAGTCGAATGTAGTTGGCATCTACCTCTTCCTTGGTGAGGTAGGGGGCCTGCTCCCAGTCGTGGATCTCCGCCTCCACACGTTCCATGGACAGGTTCGCGCCTTTGACCAGGCGAATTTTGATCTGCGCGCCGCCCTTCTCGCGGCGTTCCTTGGCAAACGTGGCAAGGGTACGGAGTGCTTCGAAAGTGTCCGGCAGATACGCCTGGAGCACAATGCCTGCCTCAAGGTTGAGGAATTCTTCCTCGCTGAGCAGTTCAGTGAAGAGTTTGATGGTGAGGTGGAGGTCCTTGTATTCCTCCATGTCCATGTTGATAAAAGGGTGGGGGCTGCGCTGTAGCGCCTGCCGGTAAAGGGGACGGAGGCGTTCTTTGAGGCGTTCGGTGTTGCCCTCAATATCCCACGGGTTGAGCTGTGCGCACACGCTGGAAGCTTTGATGGACACGTAGGTGACGCGCGGGTTTTTCAGCAGCTCAATGGTGCGTTGCAGACGGTTCTTCGCTTCGGTTTCACCCAGCACTGCCTCGCCCAGGAGGTTGAGGTTGAGTTGGAAGCCTTCTTCCTTAGACTTATCCAGCAGGTTGTTCAGTGCTTTGCCCTCTGCGTCAAGCACCAGGTGTCCCACCATCTGCCTGAGCCGTTTGCGGGCCAGCGGCATCACCACGTTGGGGAGTTTCCTCGCCATGAGTGCACCTGCGGAAACCAGGCCACGGTCAACTAGGCCGACAAAGTCGGGAATGCTGTTAGCGCCAAAAGGGTTGGCCAGGCTACGTAATTCGCGCGCGGCTACCTCGTTGTCCTCGGGGCGGGCGACACGGTCCACGAAACCCATGGTGAATTCCACACCCTGTGGTTCCCGCACGAGTGCGGCGAGTTGTTCCGTGGACTTTGCTTCGGAACGGGATTGTCCGCTGGTTGTGGCGGCAAGCCATTGTTGTGCGCGCTGGACGGCGGCGTCGACAGCGTTATCAACATCCGAGCTGTTGGGTAGTGGAGTGCGTGCGTCAGACACAGGGGTGCTCACTTTCGTAGTGCTGTGGCGGGGTGGTGTGATGGGATAGCTGTGGTGGAATAGCGTGGCAACGCCCCCATTAGCGCAAATGCTTCACCATAAGTGTGGTGCTTGATTGAAGAAAGTGGGGGTGGCGTAGGGGTAGTGAGGGGAGGCTTAATCCCGAATGGCGACGGGTGGGCGATCTCCGCTTGGGCGACGGCGGCCGCCATGTGCCTGGGTGCGATTGGCATGTGTATGAAACATCTCTGCCTGCGTAAACATGGGGCGCGCTGTCTCCTTTCTTCAATATTTGTGGTGTTCGGCGCAAACCGATACCAGTAAGCGGGATTGTATGCGGTGGATTACCCCCTTGCCTACCTTTTTTGTGTGTGCTGTGGATCACTGGTAAAAAGTTGAGTCGAGTGGGAACAACTTTGGAAACGCGTGCGTTGGAGAAGGTGTAAAGGTTGAGTGAAGCTCACTCAATGAAGATTCAAAGCAGAGTGAAAGACTCTAGATCCTTAGGAGGAAAACATTATGGGACGTGCAGTAGGCATCGACCTTGGAACCACAAACTCTGTGGTGTCTGTATTGGAGGGTGGGGAGCCTGTCGTTATCGCCAACTCTGAAGGTTCCCGCACCACACCGTCTGTTGTTGCTTTTGCCAAGAACGGTGAAGTGCTTGTTGGTCAGTCCGCCAAGAACCAGGCTGTGACCAACGTTGACCGCACCATTCGCTCCGTCAAGCGCCACATTGGCGAGGATTGGAGCGTGGATATTGACGGCAAGAAATACACCCCGCAGGAAATCTCCGCTCGTATCTTGATGAAGCTCAAGCGTGACGCCGAAGCATACCTGGGTGAAGACGTTACCGATGCTGTGATTACCGTCCCCGCATACTTCGAGGATGCTCAGCGTCAGGCCACCAAAGAAGCCGGTCAGATCGCTGGTTTGAACGTGCTGCGCATTGTTAACGAGCCTACCGCAGCCGCACTGGCTTACGGCCTGGAAAAGGGTGACAAGGAGCAGACCATCCTGGTCTTCGACCTTGGTGGCGGTACCTTTGACGTCTCCTTGCTGGAAATCGGCGACGGTGTGGTGGAAGTCCGTGCCACCGCTGGTGACAACAAGCTCGGTGGTGACGACTGGGATCAGCGCATCGTCGAATGGCTGGTAGACAAGTTCAAGGCAGCCAACGGCATCGACCTGACCAAGGACAAGATGGCTATGCAGCGTCTGCGCGAGGCCGCTGAGAAGGCAAAGATTGAGCTGTCCTCCTCGCAGTCCGCTAACATCAACCTCCCGTACATCACGGTTGACGCGGACAAGAACCCACTGTTCCTGGATGAAACCCTCTCCCGTGCAGAATTCCAGCGCATCACTCAGGACCTGCTGGATCGCACCAAGGCCCCCTTCAACCAGGTGATCAAGGACGCCGGTGTGTCCGTCAACGACATCGACCACGTCGTTCTCGTCGGTGGCTCCACCCGTATGCCTGCCGTTACCGAGATGGTGAAGGAACTCACCGGTGGTCGCGAGCCCAACAAGGGCGTTAACCCAGACGAGGTTGTTGCTATCGGTGCAGCTCTCCAGGCTGGCGTTATGCGCGGTGAGGTCAAGGACGTGCTGCTTCTCGACGTCACGCCACTCTCCCTCGGCATCGAAACCAAGGGCGGTGTGATGACCAAACTCATCGAGCGCAACACCACCATCCCGACCAAGCGCTCCGAGACCTTCACCACCGCCGAGGACAACCAGCCCAGCGTGCAGATCCAGGTCTTCCAGGGCGAGCGCGAGATGGCATCCGCCAACAAGCTGCTCGGCTCCTTCGAACTCGGTGGTATTGCACCGGCACCGCGTGGCGTTCCGCAGATCGAAGTGACCTTCGACATCGACGCCAACGGCATCGTCCACGTCACCGCCAAGGACAAGGGCACCGGCAAGGAAAACACCATCAAGATCCAGGAAGGCTCTGGTCTGTCCCAGGAAGAAATTGATCGCATGATCAAGGATGCTGAGGTCCACGCCGAAGAGGACAAGAAGCGCCGCGAAGAGCAGGAAGTCCGCAACCAGGCTGAGTCCTTGGTCTACCAGACACGCAAGTCCGTGGAAGACTACTCCGACAAGATCCCGGAGAACGTCAAGACCAACATTGAGGATGCTGCCAACGGTGTTGAAGAAGCCCTGAAGAGCGACGACCTTGACCAGCTGAAGTCCGCCATGGAGAAGCTGACCACCGAGGCTCAGGAGATGGGCAAAGCCATCTACGAGGCCGAATCGGCAGGTGCCGCAAGCGACACCAGCACCGGTGCAACCACTGAGGACTCCGACCCCAACGTCGTTGACGCCGAAGTTGTCGACGAGGAAGAAGACAAGAAGTGAGTGACAACCCAGAGGTTTCGGACAACCTAGAGGACCGCGACGTCGATACGCAGGATATTGACCTCGAACTCGACGCGGATGCCCCCGACGTTGATGCCGACGGTGACGGCGAGATCACCAGCCTTGAGGCTGAACTCGCCGAACGCACCGAGGACCTCCAGCGCGTCACCGCTGAATACGCCAACTATCGGCGCAGGACAGAGCGTGATCGTGCCGGGATCGTGGAGACGGCCAAAGCCAGTGTGATCACTGAGCTGCTTCCCATTCTCGACGACCTCGACCTCGCCGCCCAACACGGCGACTTGGAGTCCGGGCCGCTCAAGTCCGTATCGGATAAGTTCCATGCAGTGCTGAATAAGTTCTCAGTGACCGTTGTTGGTGAAGAAGGCGATGCCTTCGATCACGAGAAACACGAAGCGGTGCAGGATCTGTCCAGCGGAGAGGAGAAAGTACTGGGCACTGTGCTGCGGCGCGGCTACCAGATGGGCGACCGTCTGATCCGCACCGCCATGGTGATCATTGCTGATCCGAGTTAAGCATGTCCATGAGGTAATCAGTTGGGCGAATGCCCATGATGACCTTGCCTTCCTCGTCGGTGGCGAACTCAGAAATCGCCGTCAACTCACCCGCATACATCAGGTGCAGCGACGGCGAAATCGGGCCAGCTTGGGACTCCCACTGCTGGTAGGCGATCTTTGACATGAAGTTCACGCCCTCGAAAAGGTTTGTACCCTGTGTCACCTCCCGCGCGAGCAGGAGGTGACGGTGCGGGACAGCGAACAACACGCCAGCACGTTGGTCCAGGTTGGGAATCCACCGCTGCAGGATCTTTTCCAAAAACAGTGGGGCGCTTCCGGTGAAAAACGAGTTTGACTCGACAGCCCACATGGAGGCACCAGGTGAATCGTGGTCAGGGGCAAAATGCTCCACATCCACATCCGCGTCCACCAGCTCCTGCCAGGTGTTGCGTTCCCCAATCCTGATCAAGTCCGCTGGGTCGCCGTGAGACAGCGCAACATCAGAGTTGAGGGAGGCGATGGTGTGTTCACCGTCCTGCACCAGCTGGACCACAATATCTTTACTAAAAGGCCACTCCATCCAGTCGTCCCGCTTGGGCAGCGGTTGCGCGGGTGGGGCCATTAAACGAATTTTAAGAACTGAATAAAACTCTGCATCAGTCAGAGACTCTGTCTCTGGGAACGACAGCACATGAGGAACAAAGTCAGCGACCAGCTCCTCCATGCGCTCGGGATCCTGCGACAGGGTGCGGTACAGGTTTTCTAAGTCAATCGTGCCGCGGGTGCCAGACGGAAACTCAAGACTGACGATCCGCTGCATCAGCTCTATCTCAATGCCGCGTTGCCGAAACTCCTTATGGAGCAACGCCCGGAAGCGATCCGCCTGTTGGCGGGTAAGCTCTGGAAAAACGTGGTCTTTGAACTGGTCAGGGTCCATGCCAAAGAACTTTTTTATACCTTTAATTAGCGACATAATAATTCTCACTGTACAGAAAGGAGGAGATGCCCAGTGACTCAACGAGAATGGGCAGACAAGAACTATTACGCGGATCTGGGGGTCTCCTCGTCCGCCACCGCAGACGAAATCAAACGAGCCTACCGCAAGCTTGCCCGCGATAACCACCCCGATAAACACCCAGGTGACAAGGTTGCTGAGGAACGCTTCAAAAAAGTAGCTGAGGCGTATGACGTTCTCGGCGACGACAAGAAGCGTAGAGAATACGACGAACTCAAAGACCTCATCGCCTCTGGTGGCATTCCAGGGTTCGGTAGCGGCGGCTTCGGCGGCAACAGCACCGGTTTCGGTGGTGGATTCCGACAAGCTGCGGACTTTGACGTCAGTGACCTCTTTGGTGGTGGCCGCGGTGGATTCTCATCCGATGGTAGTAGCTTTAGCGATATTTTCGGTGGACTCTTCAACCGCGGCGGCAGTGGCGGGGGTACCCCACGCAACACGGCCCGACCCACGAGGGGAGCGGACGTGGAAGCGGATATTACACTGGACTTCCGGGAAGCCACCCAGGGTACAACACTGCCCATACAGCTCACCGGCGAGGCACCTTGTACCACTTGTCACGGCTCTGGATCCAAAACCGGAAACCCGACGGCCTGCCGATACTGCAACGGCACCGGGTTTACCTCTGAAAACCAAGGGGCATTCGGGTTTTCCGCACCCTGCGTGCACTGCAGCGGCACGGGGCAGGTGATTACTGATCCCTGCTCCGACTGTACTGGTACCGGTACAGTGCACCGCACCCGCACCATCACCGTGCGTATCCCCCCAGGGCTGGATAACGGGCAGAAAGTGCGGCTCGCAGGTAAAGGAGAAGCAGGCCCCAACGGCAAGCCGGCGGGTGATCTGTTTGTCACTGTCCACGTCCGGCCCGACCCAGTGTTTAAGCGCAGTGGCGACGACCTAAAAATCACCGTCCCCGTGTCCTTTACGGACCTGGCGCTCGGTGGAGCCATTTCGGTCCCTACCTTGACCACCCCAGTCCGGGTGAAGGTACCGGCGGGAACGCCTAACGGCCGTACCCTGCGAGTACGCGGACGCGGCGTGCCAAAGCGTAATGGACAAAGCGGGGATCTGCTGGTCACCGTTGATGTGAAGGTGCCCAAGAACCTCAGTGATGGGGCACGCGCGGCGCTGGAGGAATACGCCAGGTTGGAGCAAGAAAGCGGGTTTGACCCACGTGCTGGTTGGGTCGGGAACACCGTTGGAAGTGCGACATAGAAGATATACTACTAAGGGAAAGAAGGTGACGGTGTCACAATGTCAACGCACAATACGCGCAACAACAGCGACGGTGGTGAAGTGTTTGTGATTTCCGTTGCAGCTGAGTTGGCGGGAATGCACGCCCAAACCCTGCGGACATATGACCGCATGGGGCTTGTTATCCCGCAGCGCACCCGCGGTGGGGGTCGCCGCTACTCCCGCCGGGATGTTGATGTGCTGCGCGAAATCCAGCGACTAAGCCAAGAAGAGGGAGTGAACCTGGCAGGAATTAAGGCCATCATCTCCCTCAACCAAGAAAATGAAAACCTACAACAAGAACTCGACGAAGCCCGTGCCGAAATCAACCGCTTGAAAGCGGAGGTTGCTCATCTTGAGCATGAGTCTCTGCGGTCCCGTGGTGAGATCGTGCATGTTCCACGTTCCACGGCGGTGGTCATGTGGGACCCTAACCGTAAGCGCCGGGGGCGGAAGGATACGGGGGCGTAAAACGTCATCGGCATAGCGATCCAACTTGCTCGCCATGCCGAGGCGGAGGTGTACGCCACAGCATCGCCCATGAAGCAAGATTGTGTGCATGGGTTGAGTGCGGTACTGATCTGATTGCATGGCGGTGGATTTGTGTCGTGGACGCTATCGGCGGGGATGTATTTACGCGTTCGTTTGCCGTACTGGCTTCTGGTTTTTGAACAAATCATTTCAGCGCCGGATCCCACACAGTCGGGGGAGGCGCGTGCACAAGATATTTGTGCCGATTAGATATTTTTTGTACCCCGATAGATACCAGTTGGGCAGGTATCAGTGCTGATTTATCATGGGGTAATAAAACCACATATTGATCGTTGCTTTTCGTTGGAAAAAATGCTGACAAGCATTCTTATAGTGAACGGGGGCATGGTCGGGGGAAACTTATTGTGAATCCTTCTGTGAATTAATGGCGTTTTACGCTCTGCCTGGGGGTCACCCCTACGGGGGTAGTGGAGGTGTCTGCTTAGTCACAGAACGGGAGGTGGTATGTGGTGCCAGTAGGTGGGGTGGGGGACGTAAAATGGCGGCCGTGTTCGCGGTTGTGGGCTGAATCCATCTGGCCTTCCGGGTAATGGGGCACCCCTGGTATAGGGTGATTATCTCATGTTATCTCGTTTCTAAAATTGATATAACCAGGGGGAACCGGGGGAGCGAGTGTTGCTATTGGCAATAGTTTTCTATTGTGGTCAAAACGTGATTCAGAATGTGGCGCATTTTGGTTAGCATGGACCGCAACCCCACTAACTCATGTGAGGCCCCATCGTAAGGAGTGTGAAATTTTCATGACTGTATATGCGAACCCGGGGACCGACGGGTCGATTGTCACTTTTAAGCCACGGTACGAAAATTACATAGGTGGAGAGTGGGTGCCTCCCGTTGAGGGTCGGTACATGGACAATATCACTCCTGTGACTGGGGAAGTGTTTTGCCAGGTAGCGCGGTCAAGCGCCGCCGATGTTGATAAAGCACTGGACGCTGCACATGCTGCACGAGGATCATGGGCAACTAGTTCACCAGCTGAGCGTGCCCGTGTTCTCAATAATATTGCCGACCGAATGGAACAGCATTTAGAACAAATTGCTGTTGCTGAAACATGGGAAAATGGTAAGCCGGTTCGTGAAACTCTTGCGGCAGATATCCCGCTTGCAATTGATCACTATCGGTACTTTGCGGGTGCGATTCGCGCTCAAGAAGGCCATATTTCACAAATTGATAACGACACCGTTGCCTACCATTTCCATGAGCCGATTGGGGTAGTCGGGCAAATCATCCCGTGGAATTTTCCGCTTTTGATGGCAGCGTGGAAAATTGCTCCGGCATTGGCATCAGGATGTCCTACCGTGGTGAAACCAGCTGAGCAGACGCCCGCATCCATCTTGTACTGGCTGGACCTCGTTGGTGACCTCATCCCACCCGGGGTGTTGAACGTGGTCAACGGTACGGGCGAGGAAACAGGTTCCGCGCTTGTTGGCTCGGGTCGCGTCAACAAGATCGCCTTCACAGGGTCCACTCCAGTGGGCAAGCTCATCAACAAGATGGCCGCAGACAAAGTCATCCCCGTCACTCTCGAACTCGGTGGAAAATCGCCCAATATCTTCTTCCCCGATGTGATGGACAAGGACGACGATTACCTGGCCAAAGCTGTTGAAGGTTTCACCATGTTCGCTCTCAACCAGGGCGAAGTGTGTACCTGCCCGTCCCGCGCCCTGGTACACGAGGATATTGCCGATGAGTTCCTCAAGCTGGCAGTGGAACGCGTGAAGAAGCTCCGCGTGGGCAACCCGCTCGACACGGACGTGCAGATGGGTGCTCAAACCTCCCAAGAGCAGATGGATAAGATTTCCAGTTACCTGGAGTCCGGACCTGCTGAAGGTGCGCAAGTGCTGGCAGGTGGGCACGTCGCAAAGCTCGAGGGGCTTGAAGGTGGATACTACATCGAGCCAACGGTGTTCCGTGGGGATAACACCATGAGCTGCTTCCGGGATGAAATTTTCGGCCCCGTACTGTCCGTGGCTACCTTCAAGGATTTTGATGAGGCCATCGCCATTGCCAACGACACGCTCTTTGGCCTCGGTGCTGGTGTGTGGAGCCGAAATCAGAACATTGCCTATCGGGCAGGGCGTGCCATCCAGGCGGGCCGCGTGTGGGTGAACAATTACCACAATTACCCAGCTCACGCAGCATTCGGTGGGTACAAAGAATCCGGCATTGGTCGCGAAAACCACCTCATGATGCTGCGTCAGTACCAGGAAGTTAAGTGCATGCTGGTGTCCTACGACGAGAAACCCGTCGGCCTGTTCTAACGCACCTGTTCTGGCATCCTCAGCCATCCCCCCTGACCTCTGACTTGGCGCACCATGCACCACCGCAGGGTGCGCCGCATATTTCAAGACTTTCATTCCTACTACTTTTCAAGGAGAAAAGCAGATGACTTCCACTTTAGACCACCCAGACCAGTTCCACGCTGCCGTGGTTGAAGAGTTCAACAAGGATCTCAACCTCAAAGACATTGATCTGCCGGAGCCGGGACAAAACCAGGCGCTGGTGAAGGTCTTCACCTCAGGTGTGTGCCACACCGACCTGCACGCAGCTCAGGGCGACTGGCCGATCAAGCCAGGTCTGCCCTTCGTCCCCGGCCACGAGGGCGTGGGTGAAGTGGTCAAGCTCGGCCCCGGTGAGCACACCGTCAAGGTCGGTGACCTCGTTGGTAACGTCTGGCTGTGGTCCGCCTGTGGTGTCTGTGAGCACTGCCGCACCGGTTGGGAAACACTGTGCAACAACGCCGAGTACGGCGGCTACACGGTTGATGGTTCCTTCGGTCAGTACATGCTGGTAGACACCCGTTACTGTGCACACATTCCAGAAGGCGCTAACCTGCTTGAGGTTGCCCCTATCCTCTGTGCAGGCGTGACCGTGTACAAGGGACTGAAGGTGACGGAGACCCGCCCTGGCCAGTGGGTGGTCATCTCCGGCGTCGGCGGCCTCGGCCACATCGCTGTGCAGTACGCCGTGGCCATGGGCATGCGCGTCATTGCCGTGGACATTGCTGACGAGAAGCTGGAACTTGCCCGCAAGCATGGTGCAGAATTCACCGTGAATGCTCGCGAAGTTGATCCCGGCGAAGCCGTGGCTGAACACACCGGCGGCGGCGCACATGGTGTGCTGGTTACAGCTGTACACGAGCAGGCATTCGGGCAGGCCATCAAGATGGCCCGCAAGAACGGCACCATCGTGTTCAACGGTCTGCCTCCAGGGGAATTCCCCGCACCGATCTTCGAGATCGTGTTCAAGGGCCTGACCATCCGTGGCTCCCTGGTGGGTACCCGCCAGGACCTGGAAGAAGCCCTGGATTTCTACGCCCGCGGCCTGATCAAGCCCACCGTCACCGAGTGCAAGCTCGACGACATCAACACTGTGTTTGACGATATGCGCCACGGCCGTATTGACGGACGCATGACCATCCGCTACTAAAAGAGACACTCATCGGTCCGCCTCCCGCCGCTTTCCCTGTGCGGTGTGGGGTGGACCGATGTGTTTTTTACTGTGCGTTGGCCGCCTCGCCCACACGCTTCAAAAAGGATTCATCCTTCCAATAATCATGGTCGGACTCTGAGGGCCACCGCTCCGCCCCGAACAACACATCCGAAGGATCGGCACCATGATAGCCGCCAAATGCCGAACCCAACATACTGATCCAATCGTGCGAGCCGGTGACCGCGTACACCTCAGGATCACCATCAGTCGCATGCAAATTCAACTGGCTTTTGTGTAGTACCGCAGCTCCAGGGCTTCCCATCGCCAACAACCCATCGGCCTCCAGGCCGCCTGGTGACGCCGCTGCGGTAAAGGCCAACAACGAGCCGAAACTATGCGCAGCCACGAGGAGCCGCTGCCTATGCCCACTTTTCGACGTCCCGTTGCGCACTTCATCCCGTCTGCGCAGCGTACTCTGTATCTCCTGGAAGGAAGGCGCCCCCTCGCGGGCAGCGCGTGGGCTGACGGCGGCGGGTACGGAAGGTGGGGCGTCGTAACCCAACCACATGATCGCGGCGCCGTGCGTGTGCTGCTGAATCAGGTCGGTTCTGTGCAGGTACGTCGCCCAGCCCGCAGGATTGCTGGACCCCACCCCGGCGACCAGGGTGGTGATGGAATCGGCGGTATCAATGTCTCCAACCGCCACCACCATCTTTCCCGGTTCCACCTCCAACACGTGTACCGGTGGGTCGCCCGGCTTGCGATCCTTGGTGAACTCCTCCAGCGCGGCGGCGGCCTCGGGGGTGAGGCGATGAGAATTGATCTCGTTGATCTCGGCGGCTGACATATCCCCAAAATCGGCGAGTGTGAGTCCGCGAACCTTGGTATCGTCACCGCCGATCATTGAAGCGGCGAATGCAGTGGCCAGGTCCAAGGCCCGCGCGAGTGTGCCTAGCTGCGTCATGAAAATAGAAACAGGAATATTGATTTCCCCCTCGGCCTCCAGAAATGGAAGCGCATACTGTGCCAGTCCATCCAGCACTTTCTGCTTCGCTGCGGCCTTATCCATGGTCCTCGCCAGCTCCGCCAACTGTGCTGCCGTCTGCCTGCTTGCTCTATGTGTCATGTCTTCCTGTTCGTAGGCAGCATTGAAGGATTCGCCCGCGAGCCCTAGACCATAAATGTATTGCCAGCGCTCAGCAGCCTCGACGGCATTGTGGGCGAGGTTTGTTGCCGAACTTTTCAGCGCGGCAGACAGGTTGCTCAGCTGTTCACTATTCAGGGGAAACAACGAAGGAGGCATCAACGCAACCTCGATGCGAGGTCGGCATCAATGTCCTGGAGAGTGGAACAGAAATCGGCGATGTTGTCGCACAAAGCTGCGTGTCGTTCGCACAGCGAACGATTTTTGGCCATCCAGCCATCCACCAACGACGACACCACGGAACTCGTGTGGCTCGGCTGCAATCCAGGGTTGACCTGAAACGATGCCATCTTAAAGTTGCTTAAAATAGCAACAGCTTCTGGAGGAAGAGTAAAAGATCCCATACCTTCCATACTGGTTAGCACCGTGCGCCGTGCGTCCCGCACACCCATCAGCCTGTGTACAACTAGGACTTATCCACATAATCTGGGAGATATGCGAATCGGGATTGTACAAATGCAGTCAGGTGTGGACACAATGGAGAATTTGTCCCACGTCACCTCCGGCATGGATACCGCTGTCGCTCAAGGCGCCGAGCTTGTTGTTTTTCCCGAGGCCACTATGCGTTCCTTCGGTGGTGGGCGGCTGGACACCATCGCCGAACCCCTCGACGGCCCCTTTGCCACCCTCATCCGCGACCACGCGACTGAACTTGGGGTTATCGCCGTCGTCGGCATGTTCAGCCCCGCCGACACCGTGGACAAAGCCGGTACAACCCGGAACCGCGTGGCCAACATGGCGCTGGTTACCGGCCCTGACGTACACGAAAGCTACCAAAAAATACACACGTACGACGCCTTCGGTTACCGCGAATCTGACACCGTTGCTCCCGGCACCGATCTGATGCTTTTCGACGCCCCGAGCGCCCGTGTTGGCGTGGCTATTTGCTACGACATCCGCTTCCCCGAACAATTTATCAACCTTGCCAAGTTGGGTGCTGAGGTTATTGTTGTTCCAGCGTCTTGGCAAGACGGCCCCGGAAAACTTGACCAGTGGCGAACCCTGGTCACTGCCCGCGCCCTCGACTCCACCAGCTTCATTATTGCCGCAGACCAGGCCCGGCCTGGTGGAGAGACTGCAGCCGGGCATGACGACGGCCCCACCGGCATTGGACATTCCGCCGTGGTCTCCCCGTTTGGGCGGCGAATCATTGAAGCAGGCTATGACGAGCAGGTGCTTGTCTGCGACATCGATCTCACCGACGTTCGGCGGGCACGCAAAGCCATTCCGGTGCTGGACTGGCCTGCTAGGACCCCTCACTCGCCCAATCCTGAAATTAATTGACGATTCTCCAGTGGCGGCAGTGCTAACGATGTTATGCTGTGGGAGGCTTTCTTCATTGTTCCTTTCCTTTCTTTTTTATAATGAAGTAAGCCCCCTCTAAATGTGTCCTGGGTTCATAACAAGGAATGTGTTCGCATAAGCAATAATTCATTGATATGCTCTATGAGCTTGATTCAAGTTCTGGAGAAGTACCGCAGTGGAGAGTGTCTAGTGCTTTGTATACAGGCACGGGAGTGCCTAATGGTTTGTGTGGGAACCGCTCAGTACTCACACAGGGAGATCAAACACAATAACTACCATGGCCAAAAACTCTGAAGATTGAAGTCTGGATCAAAGACATCGGAAACCGGTTGCTGGCGCACCCTTAAGTTCACCAAGCTAAATCGAGGAACTCGGCAACCAGGCCACCGACGCCAACGGGCTATTAAAAGCATCAATCACCCAAGGACTGGGAACCGAAAATGGATTGCTCATCCAGGCTTGTCCATAGTGACCAGGAAGCCAAAGCTGCCACCAGTAACAATAACTACCGTAGGCAGGTCCTACATCAAACGTATGGGTACGAGAACTACGGCCCGATTGATGTCACTGTTCCTAGAGACTGGGTGACCACGTTCACCCCCACCATAAGGCTCCCGCAAACTCGTCGACGTCCGTGGACATGATCATCAACCTGGTAGACGCAAGGCATGGCCATTTGGGATGGGATAGTCAACACCACACGGACACCAGCATGGGAGTTAATGTCTCCCATGAAACTATCCTAACCATCGCTGACGCCGTGTTAGATGAGGTTACAGATGGCAGCATCGCTAACTTGGGTGGGTTCTACCCCTGACTTTCCTGGATGCGTTGCAGATCAAGGTCCGCAGGTGGCGGGTTAAGTGATGAATAAATCCGCCTATGTCGCCATCGGTGTGGAGTGTGGAGGGCATTAAACATATTCTTGGGTATGTGGATCGCCAAAGAGAAAGGTGCCTCGTTTTGGGCGTAGGCATGCTCCAGCCTAGCTAACTATGGGGTGAAGGATATGCTTATTGTTGGCTGTGACGGGTTGAAATACCTCTCCGATGCGGTCGGGGCCACCTGACCGGAATTGATCGTGCAAATCTTATGTGGTAGGCCTGATTTTAGGCTGCGAATCGGTGGGTGTCCTTCGGGGATGGTAAACGCATCTGTAAAGCACTACGCAGTGTGTACAGCGCCCCAGGTCTAGGACAGAAGTATCCTTAAGTTGGTGAAAATCTTGCAGGGTGCCTGGGAGAGGTTTATACTTTTGCACGTTCCGCCTGCAATCAGGAAAGTAATCTACACTACCAACTCTATTGAATCTTTCGACGATGATCTTCGGAAAGTCACCCGGAACCGGGTGCAGTTTACTAATAACGAATCTGCACTCAAGATGTTATGTTTGATGGTCTGCAGCATTGAGTACCGACGAGTCGCGCAACGGGCGGAATACGGCAAACGGGTGGCTGCTACCTCAGGTGGGCTGGTGGAGGGGGCAGGGGGTCGGGGAGACGATTAATTAAGTGGCTGCTGCCTACCCTTAAGCGGTTTCGAGCCGTGCTTGTAAAACAACCGTAGAGGCTCACACGCAAGCAACTTGACAGGCCCGCAGGCAGCGCACTGCAGAAAGCACCTACGGCGCATGCCATATGTAGCAGACTAGCTATAAAAGCACGAAAAATTGATGCTAGGAGCTGTCTTCCAAACTTGACGCACGCCATAGAACTTTACAGCACGTGAGAATATGTCCGATGACGATTGCTATGATCGTATAGAATCTGCTGATGACGATACGCTGCATTATAACCCATATGGCCAGCTTGATGAGAAAACTCTCCAAGTAAAAGTTTTATTGCGTACTTTTATGGGGTAAACAGGATTGAGATCCTGTTTACCCCATAAAAGTACAGCTTTATCGAGAGATAGTGACGTTACAGGTGATGCTCTTAAAAGCGCAGCCCATCAGTACTCCAGTGATGCAACCAGGGGTGCAGAGGTGCTCAGACTTCCATTGAGTATCAACCTGATCAGTGGTATCGCCAGCAGCGAAATCAAATTCGAAATCAGCCATGATGAAGCTTCCTTTCAAAGAAGGTCGGTAGTGTTGAACATAACGCTTTGCGCTATGGGAATGACGATACAGGCTAATTAGCCAGATATTAAGTTCAAAAGCCTTCAAATATTGTCAATAATCATCAAATGTGTTCAAGGGCTTTCTTGTCCGGATGCAGATTAGAAGTTCCGCAGCCGGATAAATCCCCGAGGGTAACCCAGATTTTTCAGTGAGGTTATACATCCCTTAGGTATGCGGGGATCACTACAAAAGGGGTGGGCAACATCCTTGCCGTGGCCACTGCCTGTGTGGCCACGGCAGTTGTGTGACGATTTCTTATCCCTTCTGGTGAAAAAGTAATAATGATCGTCGTGCTGCTATCTCTGCCGGTATCAGGCCTGGTACGGGGTGTGTCTTCAGCGCGCACCACGTTCCGCAACCTGACACGCAATCTAACTTCTGGCGGGTGTGCTGGTGGTCATGGTCAAACCGCACCCAGTGTTGTCTACTGGTGACAACCATCGCTAATGTAATCAAGAAAAACCGGGCAAGCAGTGTTTCGGCTCCTGTAATCACCAGTTAGTGTAAGTAGAGTCGCCGCTGACGTCAGCACTGGTGTCTTGGTGACTGGCTGCGGCTACTAGTTGCTTGGTCCAAGCCAATACAGCTGATGCTGGCATCAGCCACCTGCGTCCACGTGATGTTGTAGGCGAAATCCTAGAAGGGAAACTTCCCCAAGCCCTGATCTTTGATGCAGCTAATGTAGTGTTCCACAGTGACGCGCTGCTGGTAGGCAACGTCACGGTGTTGAATGCCACCGCCGGAGCCGGGGTTGGTGATAAAGCGCTGGATCCGCCCTCCTTAGGTATCAAAAAGACTGTGATTACCCCTGACATGGGCTGGCTAGATGTGGGCGATGGCGGTCATCTCATCCGAGTAGGCCGACAGTAGATTTAGTTAATCGCCCCACCTGATCACCAGCACTGCGGTAGGTGGCGAGTCTGCCGGTCAGCTCCAATAGATACACCTCATCTGGGTCGCTGATCCCAGTGTGGGTGACGAATCAGGCTGGTCACAGCGGGGGTGGTATTGACAACTTATTGAATCTGCTGAGTGAATCTGGAGTTAAATGAATTAAATGACAAAAAGTGTTGTTTTTGGTGTGTCGTATTACCGGACATTTTGTGTTAGTAGAGCAACCGCTATGGGTTAGCGTAGGAAGCCCTTTCTAATTCCCGTAGAGTGCTTGTAGGCAGTGCCGATGGCATTGTTGAAGGGGGGCGTTCGACCGTCATCATGGCCGATGGTTGCTTGCTTTTCGTGGGTGATCAGGGTATGGGCTTTGATGAGTTGGCTCTGCCTCCAGTGTGGCTGCCTGGTGATATCCATTGGATCATCAGGCAGTTACGCATGCCAGTATAGCCACCAAGTACAGACGCGTCGTTGGTGCTCTGGTGACAGGCCACGATGAGTGCGAAGAAGGTGTTTGATCTGTGCATCAATCCCGTCTGCCGAGCTGTTGGTGGTGCGTTTGAACACTGGTGTGTCCTCGTCCTGCTGAGGTGTGGTTAAAAAGGTGAATAACTGATCGTTGTGGGCCAGTCGTAGCAGCAGATGGCAGGCGCATTGGCGTTGATATTGGGTATACCACTAGCGTTTGTTTCGGTGTTTGGATCGGGGATGAGTTCTGGTGGGACGTCGGCGACGTAAATTTTTCGTTAAGGCGATCTGCGAAGGTGGTGCCGAAGTTGTGCAAGGCGACAAGCCAGTGTCTGGCTTGTCGCGAGTGGCTTTGAGTAGTTGTTAGCCTAGTCTGTGCAGTGTTCTACCAAAGGTTGTGGCTGGGTGAGGTGGGTAGATGGCGCGGGCAGCGTGGAACAGACAGCGCTGGATGGTCAGCAGTGTGTGATGGCCTTGGATGCGCTGTGACGTCCATCCGTAGCGACGATGCGTGGTGAGACGAGTTGAGGTAATGTTAATAGCCTTCGGTGTACACCATGACCAAGTGATGACATGATTGCAGGTTGTCACTGTGCAGACAGCGGCCTTGAGTAGGTGCTGTCAATGAAGACTTAGTCATAGATGTGGTGGGTGTTTGCTTGGGTTTTAGTGGTTGTGGAAACACCCCCTGATCAGTGATAGGCGGTGCTTTCCTTGTGATGGGATCCTCCCAACCCCAACACCATGACCCGAATCGTGACCCGATCGAGCAGTTCATCGACCTGGTACGCGGCGGGACCACGATACAACTAGCTGCAGACACTGTCGGCATCCCCCACTACCTGGCCTACCGCACCGCCCACAACCATGATCTCCCCTTCCAACGACATCGCACACCCCAACACATGCGCGACCACGTCGCCGAATGCTGGCAGGCAGGCTGGAAATCCATGGACATTGCCCGCCACACTCACGTCCGGGTCGCCACCGTCTACGACATCGGGGTGGAACTGGGACTCTGGCAACGCCCCCAACACGGACGCACCGCAGCACATACCACCCGACGTTGCGCATACCTCCGCCTACGTATCAACGCCTTGTCCCGCAAAGACGCCCTCGCAGCCCTAGGCCTACACGAAAGCAGCGGCAGAGACTTCGACCGAGGAGTCACCAGAACCTCCCACGGCCTACGTCCCTTCATCCCCGACGGGCCGGATGCCTTCCTTTATAAAAGACTTATGCAGCTTATGCCCTACGTTGACGGCCGAACCTCAATACCTGTCCAGGTCATCCCACAACACCGGATCGACCAACGCATCCACACCAAGTTTCTGTCCATTTAAGGAACGCGAAATCATTGCGGATATGAAAAACCAAGGACACAGCATCCGGGCGATTGCCCGGCGATTGGGCCGCTCACCCGGCACTATCAGCAAGGAACTCACACGCCACGCCGATGACTTTGGATTGTATATGCCCCAGCACGCACAGCGGATGTCAGTGCTTGAAACGCTTCCGCCCGAAGCAACGCAAAATCGACGCCAACCCAGCACTGGGCGAGGCAATCTGGCAGATGCTGGGACAGCGTATGTCACCAGAGCTTTATTGCCGGGCGGTTGCGTAAGCTGCACCCTGATAACCAGACTATGTGGGTGTGTACTAAAAACCATTTATCAGGCACTGTTTGTTCAAGCGAAAGGCGAGTTGAAACAGCACATTAAAGCCTGTCTACGACAGGGGCGTGCGGTGCGTAAACCCCGCCGGCCCAAACAAAGTCGGCAGCGGTTTCATGACCCGATGGTGATGATTTCTGATCGCCCCGCCACCGTGGAAGACCGGGCTGTTCCGGGACATTGGGAGGGGGATTTGATTATGGGGGCGGGCAATAAAACCGCTATCGGTACTCTGGTGGAACGCAGCACACGGTATGTGATGTTGCTGCACCTACCGAATGGGCATGATGCCCTCCAGGTGCGTGACGGGTTGGTTGCTGCCATTGGTGGGCTGCCGGAGCAAGTGCGCGGGTCGATGACCTGGGATCAGGGCAGTGAGATGGCTGGTCACCGATGGTTTAGTGTTGCTACTGGCTGTCCGGTGTATTTCTGTGATCCGGGTTCCCCGTGGCAGCGGGGCAGTAATGAGAATACGAATGGGCTGCCTGGGGCAGTATTTCCCTAAAGGCACTGATGTGGGTGTGCATACAGCTGCGGATTTGGAGTTTGTGGCCGCGCAGTTAAATAGTCGTCCGCGTAAAACGTTGGGGTTTGATACTCCGGCTGAGCGTATGGCGCAGCTGCTAGGCTTGAAGACTGCTATGTAGCCGTTTCCACAACCACTAGAAACTGCCGATAGGACTTGTAGATTGGTTGCTGAAACACTAGTGCTTACCGGAGAACCAGCCA
>ERZ773263.809-NODE-809-length-20381-cov-8.084227_pt1 | contig 20381 bp, 17 predicted proteins | sample MGYA00511076_ERZ773263 | MGnify/ENA primary metagenome ERZ773263 (study PRJEB29015, sample SAMEA2738155) | human oral metagenome | biome: human oral; feature: human-associated habitat; material: saliva | place: China | collected 2195 ... | reverse complement strand
AAGTCTATCACGAGATTTCCGACAACCATCCAAAGTATGTCTTATCTATGGATACCATTGATTTTAGCCAAGAGGGATATATCCATAAAAATATCATCCACTGGCTGTTAGACAAAGAGTAAGATCCTACTAAAAAATCACTTCAAAATGGAGTGATTTTTTGTGTCTGCTTTTTAACCAAGTATTCAATTTTTATTTTCAATAATAAATTACAACTTTATCTTGAATACCCAATGAATTCGTTGGTTTTGTTGATGAACGTTCATTAGGGACAAAACGTTCTAATGTAGTAGCCGAAATAATTTCTAAATGATTTTTACCTTTGTTTAATTTACCTGACAGATCATAAATATATGTTGGTTGAATCTGTATTCCCAAGCTTTCTCCATTTAGAAATACTTCTACTCCTTCCAACAAGCCTTCAATCTTTAGAATTGCAGTATCGGTGTTGATTTCAAAATCAGTACTATAACGGATATAACCACCAAAAGTTGGATAGTCATTCTCTACAATATCAGGAAGTGTTACTGCTTTTTCATCTTTAAATGATGGATATTCAATTCCTGTACAAATAGAGCGTTGGAAATCTTTGATTGATATTTGATGGTCTAGTGTTCTTCCTTTATCTTCAAGGGAAATTGATGCCAATAATCCCTCACCTTCTGTAATGATGAGTGATTTACGACTTTCAAGTTGTATCGTTGCACGAACCACATCATCATCAAATTCGTAGGATACTTCATAAATTGCATTATTCCATGCATCATAGATAACTGGTTTCTTTAACCTTGGTAGTGTTAATACTCCCTCATAAAGGTTTTGCCCTTCATTTACAAAGTAGTAAATTGGTAGCCTTCCTTCGTAATGCAAGTATTTGATATGCTTAGAATCTCCACTCAGATTAATATCACGTAAGTCTCTGATTTGATTCAGGAATTCCTCAATTGTAACAATGTGAGCATGTAGATTTTCTTCTGCTTTGCCGATCACTTGTGGTGGTAATTTGTTAATTGCATACACGCGTCCACCGAGAGAGCTGAAGCAATTTAAGGCTTGCAATACTTCTGCACGAATTACAGGATACTCCGGTATTACAACTGCGTCATATTCTGCTAAAGAAACGAGAAGTTTTCCATCCTTGATTTCATAGTGATAATCAGAGTCCGTAAACACATCTGATGGAATAATATCAAAATCAATATGTGCCTCTGTTAGCACCCTTGCGATAACATCTTCCTTCATATACTCCAGACCAGTCCAGTCCGCTTCGCCATGATATAACACCGCAACCCGTCGTATCATCTTACCATTTGTAAGTAAGTGACAGATACGATTGGTATATTTCATTAACCCTGCAAAGTGTCTATATTGAGGGTTATGTCCATGCGCATAAAAATGTGGTGGGCAATCCGGATCTGGGAATGGTGCTGGTGAGAATGCATGTGGTACAAAATGATTGATTCCATTTACCATCAAATGATCAATCAAATACTTTTCAAGATACACGCCCTCTTGCCATCCATACGCCCCAAACGCTTCACACATACTGTTTCCCTTTTTTAATGGGTCAATATTTGCGGCACTTGACGCTAGTTTCCCTAATGTAAAGTGATAGAATACACCATCCCGAATACTACCCGTAAACTTGGAGCGAATTACCGCATCTTCCATAAAAGGAATCAACTGTCCACCAATATCATCAATACCTGCATAACTTTGTCCCTTTAAACTACGGAAATAATGTCCAAGGGACGAACCCATTCTTGAGTGTTCGTTATTATCTTCAATAATATGACCGATATATTTAACCTGATGTTCTCTACACCAATCTCCAATTTGATAGGAAAAGTTTCTTTCAACTGCACGTGTGATAGCATCCATAAATTGAATACGTATCTTTGAAACCTTTTCTTGGTCTTGTAAATCAACAAATAATAGTGCTATATTCGCAAGATACTGTTCTTGCCAGAGATTTCGCAGTTCCATTTCCACTTCATCAGAGAACGGATAGTCATCTAATTCGGATATTTTCTTACCTTTATCATATAAGTGTCCATTTCCAAGTTCTGGTTCATCAGAAAAGAATCCTTCTAAGACATTACCAAAGTATTGTTTATAGCGTGCATAGTGTGCTTCATAGACAGTATCGATAAATAATCTGACAGCACGTCTATCACACATGTTGATGTAATCGCGATGTGGACCACGATTAAAAGTTTCGTATATTCCAAATACTTCCCAACTACCGCTTAAATATTCATTGTTTTGAATTTCCTGAACTAGCTTCTTATCATCACTCACTGCTACAAAACCAACACACTTATCACCTGGTAGAAGTTCAAAATCAGCCATCATAAACTTTTCTACTTCCGTTTTCTGATGTGGAGGAACTTTTAAGTATTCCTCTTCAACTTGAAATATTGTATTTGTAATTGTTGTAAGTGATTTATATGTAAGGAATTTACGATGAAATTCCGGATACTTTCCCTTTAGTGCTCCGTTTGAATAACCTGAAGGAAAGTGCGAATCATCTAGTATCCACACTTTCATATCACGCTTGATAGCTTCGTTGAAGATAATATCTAAATCGTGCCACCACCCATCTTGGCAAAACTCTGGGTGTGGGCGTGATTCAATACATACAGCTTTGATATTCGCTTCATCAATCACTTTCATGTATGTACGAAGTACATCCTCACTTTCATGATGTTGCCAGAAAAACGGGAATATATAATTCCCTATTTTATCTTTTGTAAGTGCATGTAATTCACTCATAGCTATTATCTCCTTTCAACAATTAGAGAATTGTTCCGTTGCTTTCAATTACTTTTTGATACCATACAAAGGAATCTTTCTTCTTCCGTTCTAAATTGCCACTACCATCTACTTGTTTATCTACATAGATTGTTCCATATCTCTTTTTGATTTCTCCAGTAGATGCAGAAATCAAATCGATAATACCCCAAAAGGTACATCCAAGTAATGGTAAGCCATCTTCATTAATAACCGCATCCATTGCCTTGATATGTTCTCTCATATAGTCAATACGATATGTATCATGAATACCATCTTCTTCTACTGTATCGTTTGCACCTAATCCATTTTCCACAATGAACAGTGGCTTTTGGTAACGATCATATAAAGTATTACAAGTAATTCTTAGACCAAGTGGGTCAATCTGCCAGCCCCATTCAGAAGCCTTCAGGTATGGATTTTTAACAGCAGAGAATACTGCATTTCCTTTCGCATTTTGCTTGTTGATTTCAGGATCTGCAGATACACAACGTGATGCGTAATAAGAGAAGGAAATAAAGTCAACTGTTCCTTCTTGCAGAAGCTTTGTATCCTCCGGTGTGATATCAATATTTACACCTAATTTTTCCATTCTCTTAATTGCCCAAACTGGATATTCCCCTCTAGCTTGAACGTCTATGAAGAAGTAATTATCTCGATCACGTTCCATCCCCTTGTATACATCTTGTGGATGACATGAATATGGATAAAACTGTCCAGCTGCCAGCATACAACCGACCATTGCGTTTGGCATCATTTCATGTGCTAGTTTTACAGCCTTGGCTGAAGCTACTAGTTCATGGTGTGCAGCAGTATATAGCACCTGATTCTTATCTTCACCTTCTTCAAAGTAGATTCCAGCTCCCATAAATGGTAAATGTAATAACATATTGATTTCATTGAATGTTAACCAATACTTTACTTTTCCATTTAGTCTTGTAAATAATGCATGGCAAAGCTTCATAAACGCATCAATCATGCGTCTATCTTTCCATCCACCGTACTTTTTAATCAAAGCAATTGGTGCATCAAAATGACAGATTGTAATCAGCGGTTCAATTCCATACTTTAAACATTCATCCACAACTGCTTCATAGAAATCTAAGCCTTTTTCATTTGGAGTTTCATCATCCCCGTTTGGGAAGATTCTCGTCCAAGCAATGGAAAAACGATAACACTTCATATTCATCTCAGCAAATAACTTAATATCTTCTTGATAACGATGATAGAAATCGATTGCGTCGTGAGAAGGATAGAAATGTTCTGTATCACATTCCAACATTTTCTTTAATCCCAGCATGACTGGAAAACGATCTTCCCCATAAGGAATCGTATCTACATTTGCTAGACCACGATCATCTTCTTGGTATGCTCCTTCGCATTGATTTGCGGCTGTTGCGCCACCCCACAAAAATTCTTTTGGAAAACTCATAATCCCTCCTTATATCAAGTTATGATTTTCGTCATTATCCCATATACGATTTAAATAATAACATACTGTACAGTCATTCATTTTTAGCTGTCGATCAAATATGCCATCTGGTGTTAATTTCCGTAATAAGTTAAAACAAGCTTTACCATCATTCAGTTCTACATCATATGCATATCCTGCTTGAACTAGCGGATTAATGAGTGCTCTAAAGTGTGGTGCTCTTCTTGCATATACTGGTTTTCCATCCAATTCATCAATGGATGAAAAGCGATCATTATATGGTAGGTAGTGTTCGATACCTTCATGTGCATGACCTTCCAGAATATACTTTAGTGTATCGTAATATCGATCTACATATACAGCATCATGTAGTCCATTTCCTGCTGCTAATACATCATATGCATCTCTAAATGATTTCCACTTCGCAACATTACGGAAGGACGTCTCTACTGATATTCTTGAGTCAAAGAAATTCCCATTTAATTCATCACCACAAAATAGTATTCTGGTTGAACGATCTAAAAACTGCAATGACCCTAATGCGTGTTCTGCGATGTTATACACTTCCAGTTTACGATTTCCTAAGTCAATCACATCTCCTTCTTTGATGAACACTACCGGATAGTCATCTGGAAATTGCATACCTCTTTCAAGGAATTCACCCATAGGTTCATTTCTACGTGAGTAAGATTCTTTTGACATATATACACAATCAAACAAATAACAATTTGCAGTATGATCAAAATGGCAGTGTGTCAGTAACATGCGATAGATTGGTTTGTTTGTTAGTGTTTGACAGTATGCACGAATGTTACCTGCACCCATGCCAGAGTCTATAACAATCGCCTCATCACTACCTTCAATTACATAGGAATAATCACCATCTGATAATACTTGCCATGTACCATCCGCAATCTTCTTCGCTTTAAAATACGGCTCTGACATCGGTCGAATATCTCCTTCTTCATCTTCAATCAAGATATCCGAAAATCTAGACCAGTCTAGTGCTTCCATATTCTTTTTCCACCACATAGTTATACTCCTTTTCCTTGTATGAGTTTTATCGCCTCATACCATCGATTCATCTGTGATTGCCACTCTGAACAATTGAAATGATTTTGATAGACATTATATTTTAGTTGATAAAATAAATTATCTTTTTGATATATACCTACCGTTAGTCCAGCCATATATGCTACACCTGTTGCAGATAATTCCTCTTGTAAACTAACACGTACAGTATTCTGTGCACATTCCGCCAAGAATTGCATTAAATACTGATTCTTACTTGGGCCTCCATCTGCCTTAACTTCCTTCATTGAAATGCCAGTATCATTTTCCATCGCATTTAAGATATCTGTAATTTGATATGCGATAGATTCTACAGATGCCTTCACTAACTCTTTCCATGTTGTAGTACGCGTCATACCATAAAACATTGCCTTTGCATGCATGTTCCAGTATGGTGCTCCTAAACCTGTAAAGGCTGGCACTAAAACAGTTTTGTCATTCGGATTAGATTCCAGGATTATCTTTTGTGTTTCATTTGCATCTTCGATTAGTTCAAGATCATTCTTTAACCAGCTAATGACGGCTCCTGCATAATTGATATTTCCTTCAATCGTAAATGTACGTATACCATCGACACTATATGCAACTGAAGTAGATAATCCATTTGTGGATAACTTTTCTTTTGTTCCAATATTCATCATGATGGAAGAACCTGTCCCAAGTGTTGTCTTTACTTGTCCAGCCTTATGACATCCATGCCCGTACAATGCGGCATGAGAGTCACCCATTACTGCTGTAATCGGTATTTCTTTTGATAGTATTCCTTCAAGGTCTGTATAACCAAATACTGCATTACAATCATGAATTTCCGCGAGATTCTTTTGATCTATGCCAAATAATTTACATAGTTCTTCTGACCACGTCCCTGTATGAATATCATATAATTGTGTTCTTGATGCATTCGTCGCATCCGTTTTAAAACTCATTCCTTTTGTTAGTTTATAAATTAACCATGAATCTATTGTTCCAAGGTAGTATTCTTCCTTCGGTTTTACATAATCGATTAACCACTTCATTTTACATGCAGGAAAGTATGGTGATAGCTGCAATCCTGTTATTTCATGGACTCTATCGCTATAACTCATATATTTTTCGGCGATACCTTTTGCACGCGAACATTGCCATACAACTGCATCCGCAAGTGGAATGCCACTTTTATCCCACATGACAGTTGTTTCTCTCTGATTTGAAATTCCTAAAGCCGCAATACAATTGGAATTAATCTTTGTGATATTGAGTATTTCTTTTACTAGCTCAATGGTGTTCTCATAAATCTCAATTGGATCATGCGATACAAATCCCTCGTTTGAGATAATCTGTTTGTGTGCTTTATCCACACGCTTTACTAACTTACCTGTTTCATCGAACAATATTACTTTTGTTGCTTGTGTGGATTGGTCGATACTTAGAATATATTTCATTATTTTAAGCTCTTCTCAACAGCTTCGACAATTCCTTTATCGTCCAATCCATAGTACGCAAATATCTCATGATTTGTTCCGGTAATCAAATGCTCATCTGGTAAGTTAATCATTACAAACTTCTTTGGTAGATGAGTGGATAATACGGTTGCTGTAATTGAACCTAGTCCACCAAATGGTCCATGTTCTTCCACCGTAACAACCAATCTAACATCTTTAGCCATTTCTAATAAAGTAATCTCATCATATGGCTTAATACAATACATATCTAATAAACCTGCAGAAATTCCCTTTGAGTGTAATTGCTCTACTGCTTTTTTTGCATATGGCAATAATTCTCCGCAAGATACAATCAGTACATCTTTTCCTTCGCAAATGCGATTTGCTTTATTAAGTTCAAAGTTGATATTTTCATCATATACATCTTCCGTAGCACTACGTGATACGCGTATGTATGCAGGTTCTTTGTCTTCTAATAGTGCTTCGATTAACTTTGTAGTTTGAAAACGATCACTCGGATCATAAACTCTCATCCCTGTAAGTGATGCCATTACCGCAAAGTCCTGTGTTGAATGATGTGTCATTCCTAATGCACCGTAAGAGACTCCACCTGAAATACCAATCAACTTTACATTTGTATTTGAGTAAGCAACATCCACCTTACATTGTTCACATGAACGTGTTGTTAAGAAGGCTGCTGGTGAAGCACAGAATACTTTTTTTCCACATGATGCTAGACCTGCAGAGATACCTACTAAATTCTGTTCTGCAATGCCAACTTCTACAAATTGTTGAGGATACGTATTCGCAAATGGTGTTAGAGATGCAGAACCCCGTGAGTCAGAACATACAACGATAATCTCATTATCATTTTTTGCTTTTTCTACTAATACATCACAAATTGCTTGTCGATTACTAATTTTATTCATTATGCTAGCACCTTCTCAATCTCTTCTACTGCTTGTTTATATTGTTCTTCTGTCATAACACCATGATGCCATGAGGCCGCATTTTCCATGTAGGAAACACCTTTTCCTTTTGTAGTATGGGCAAGTACTAATGTAGGTTTATCTAAGCACTTCTTAGCAGCCTCATACGCTACTTTTAATAATTGGCAATTATTTCCGTCTTCAACTTCAATAACATTCCAATGAAATGCTTTAAATTTTTCTGCTAGGCTTGAAGAAGACATTACATCATTGGTTGTGCCTGAAATCTGTAATCCATTCAAATCAATCGTTGCGCAAAGATTATTCAAATGATAATGACCCGCGGCCATCATTGCTTCATAATTAGATCCTTCAGCCATTTCGCCATCCCCAATGACTACATAAGTACGATATGATTTCTTATCCATCTTAGCCGCAAGTGCCATACCAACACCAATAGATAAGCCATGTCCTAAAGAACCTGAATTAATTTCAACTCCGTTGATCTCTGTATTTGGATGTCCTATGAATTTAGATTCATATTGAGAGAATGTATGAATTGCTTCTTGTTTGTCATAGAATCCTTTTTCACCCAGAACACAGAAGAGTGCATCTGCACAGTGTCCTTTGGATAATAAGAAACGGTCACGATTTGAATCATGGAAATTTTCAGGTGATACATTCATTTGATCAAAATAAAGAACAGTCAAAATATCAATTACTGATAGATCCCCACCTATATGTCCTGCTTTTGAGCGATATACCATTTCTAGAATATCTTTTCTAAGTTCATATGCTTTTCTTGTTAATGTATCCATGACTACTCACCTCGAATATATGCTTTCACTTGTTCTTCTACATCATCATATAAATCTGGCTTGATGCCGATATACTTACATGCTTCATATAGCACCGGTACTACATCTTTATGAATTCCTACACAATGGTGGATATATGGGCCCTCTACAATCTTCGCTTCTAATCTCTTGAGATTTTCAACTTCTACCCAAAGATATGTTCCTTTTGTATATGGACCTTCTACACCCTTCGCGTTTCCTAATAACAATGAATATTCACCGTTATCACCATCAAATCTACAGAGTGTTAAGTCACCCTTTTTCGCTTCAGCTTCCACAGCGCCTGGATGATCAAACGCAAGTGGATACCCAATCGTAGGTTTACATGCAGCACAGGAAATTGGCCATGGTCCACAATGCTGTAATAATTCTCCATTTTCATTATCTGGATGTCTTACTGTCCAGTCCGCAAAGAAGGTCCGTGTGGTATCCATGCCTGCAGCCTCTAGCATTATGGCTGTGATTGCACCATGAATATCTGTCTCACATACAACTGGAAATCCTTCTTCATTCATCAATGAATTCGCTGCACATGGCATAATCCCAATTTCAGACTGTAGAGCATTCCAACATTGTATTGCTGCCGCATTACAACCATATTTATCTGCTAAAGTTCTCATGGCCACCTTTAATGCCGCAATCATCTCTAACTGTGAATCAGTTACCTTCACATTAAATTTTTCTTTGCAGTATGCGATAACTTTCTCTACTTCATTCTTTTCTATTTTTGCTTTTTTGATTTCTGCCGTTAATTCAGGTATAGGAATTGGAGATAGTTGAATATTAAATCTCTCTAACAATTCTCCTTCATTACACATTGTCGACCAGAAATCAAAAGGTCTTGGCCCTATCTGTAAGATTCTTGTGTTTCTAAATGCTTTTACAACATTGCAAACAGCTAGGAAATTCTTTATACCTCTTTCAAATTCTGAGTCTGTTAGTCGACAGTTACAAAGATATGTAAATGGGATACGGAATCTTCTGAGTACTTTCCCTGTCGCAAATAAGCCACATTGTGAATCACGTAGACGAATTCCATTTTCATCCGGTCTTTCATCACGTGGTCCCCATAGAAGCACAGGTACATTCAATTCTTTTGCGAGTCTAGCAACTTCATACTCTGTACCGAAATTTCCATGCGGGAAAAATACTCCATCTACTTTTCTTTCCTTAAACTTTTCAGCAATTTTGATACGATCATTATCATCATGTAATAGTCCATCTTTTGATATATCATCAATGTCGACAAACTCTACGCCAAGTTCCTTTAATCTATTTCTTGTTAAGTCCGCATACTTTACTGCATCTGGTGCCGAGAAGATACTTCTTCTTGTTGGGGCGAATCCAATTACTACTTTTGCCATGTTTTTCTCCTTTTCATGCACTACAGGTTCTATCCTGTACCATCATCATTTTGTATAATGTTTATGAGGTGATTCTTTATGTCTATAACTGCGAAAGATATTGCAAAAAAACTTAATATATCTGCAGCATCTGTATCTATGGCGCTCAATAATAAACCTGGTGTTTCTGATGAGTTACGCGCAAAGATTTTTGATACTGCAAATGAAATGGGTTTTCAATACTCCAAGAAAATGTTGAGAAAGAACCATAAAACGATTGGGGTTATTTTTATACACAAGAACTTTATCTTTGATTCTGCTTTTTTCTCGGAACTTGGAAATTCGATTGAATATCGACTTAAGGAATATGGATATCGTTTAAATGCTTATCATATTCATGAACATAGTGATATATCGCTAGAATTACAGCAAATTTTGAAAGATGATCCTGATGGACTAATCTTATTTGGAACTTTAATGACTGATTCTGAAATCCGCTATTTCAACCAATTGACTCTACCAGTCTTATTGTTAGATGCGTACTTTCCATCCTTTACAGGTGATAGTGTTGTTATCAATAATGTCGATGGTGCACGTGCCGCAACTGAATATCTTATTGACCACTGCAAAGGATGTCCTGGATACATCCGCTCTTCTTCGACGTTTCCAAACTTACGAGAACGCTCTGACGGATTTTATAAAGCCATTCGAAATGCTGGCTATCATTCTAGTCAAGCAATCGTTCATGAAGTAATCGCATCTACAGAAAATTCTTATGCAGATATGATTGAAATCATTGATCGAAAGGAACCTCTTGCAAGTTGCTATTTTTGTGATAATGACGAAATTGCAATTGGTGCAATCCGCGCTTTTAAAGAGCGTGGAATTAGAATTCCTGAAGATATCTCAATCATTGGTTTTGATAACATGTCTTATTCATCATATGTAACACCACCACTCACATCGGTGAATGTTCCTAAAGCTTATATGGGTAGAATCGCTGCCGATAGGTTATTAGATACCATTCGTGCAGAGGTTCACTATCCCATCAAGATTGCAATTAATACCAATCTTGTTATCCGAAAATCTGTAAAATGAGTATATGAAAGGGCTCAAGCTAAACTTGAACCCTTTTTTGGTTTATGCCTTAGCTTTCTTTGGTTTTGGTTTGTAATTCTGTAAACCGTCTGCGTTATCACCAAATCCTGTGATGACACCAACTGCAAGGGAAACTACAAAGCCAACTCCACATGCAATTGATCCCCAGATAAAGGAAGAACTTGGTCCACCAGCATATGTTAAGAAGCATAAGATATTTGAAGCACCACCTGGTGTATAGATTGCGGCACCTGTTAATCCAACGATTAATCCCGCTACTAGTCCACCAAGAGTATAGGAAACCATCGCACGCTTATTTCTTAACAATACTGAGAATAATGTTGGTTCAGAAATACCACCTACAATCAAAGTGATAGCATTTGTTGCAGCCAACTGCTTTTCTTCACCCTTTGTACGGAGGAAATAAGCTACTGTCATACCCATTAACGCGATATTAGCCGCCTGTGCTCCAGCTAATACAATTGGATCAAATCCAAGGGTTGTAATATTTAAGAATGCGATTTGAATAATGGCTACATGCATACCTGTAGCAACAAAGTACATCCAGAAGCCACCAAGGAGTGCTACTGCAAATGGTCCTGCTACACCATGCATTGTTGTGATAATTGTTGTTAAACCAATACCTACCCAGTTTCCAATAGGAGCCAATACACAGAACATTAGTGGTAACATAATTCCTATTGTACCCATTGGAATACCGATAATCTTGATTGCATTAGGTGTAATTTTATTCATGAAGTCATATACATACTTCATAGCCCATACCGCAAGTAGGATTGGAATAAGTGATTGTGTGTAATTGTTCAATGGCATTGGAATCAATCCGTACATCTTGAATGGAGTTCCATCTGCCACAATTTGAAGAATATTAGGATCAACTAATAGTACACCAAGGAATAATGCTAATGGAACGTTAGTTTTAAGCTTATTTGCTGCACCATAAGCAATTAGTACTGGCATAAAATAGAAACCAGCATTTCCTACGATATAGAGAATGCGCATAAAATCGCTCTCTTGTGCCGCAATATTTAATAATCCAGGTCCAAACAATGAATAGAACAATTTAAACCAACCTGCACCAATCATGACTGGTAACATTGGCGCAATAGAACCCGAAATATAATCTAATGCTTTGCTAGGAAGCTTCTTGATATCGAACGGTTCTTTCTCATCAAGATTCTCATCCACTGTTGCACCCTGTGCAATTCCAGCCAACTTACAGAATTCTGGATATACCTCTGAAACATGTTGACCGATAATTACTTGAAATTGTTCTCCAGAGAACTGTGCACCAAGGACACCCTTTATTGCCTTGATAGCATCTACATTAATTTTATCTTTATTCTTAAAATTAATTCTCAAACGTGTCATGCAGTGAACTGCACTTACAACATTTTCTTTTCCCCCGACATTCTCTAGAATTTGGGCGCAAAATTCATCATATTTTGCCATCATCTTCTCCTCTCCGAATCTCCCCTTATTGGCATCGATTCTTTTAATGGCTTACTCTTTCTCTAAGAGTGTTTTTACACTATTTATATTATGTAATATTGAATGCGTTTTCAATCTATTATTAAGTTAATTTGCTTAATTATTAGTCTTAATTTCATCATAAACAATTAATATTAAGTTTTTTTGCTTAATTAACTTTAATTGTTAGAACACCGTAGGTCGTCATTGGTGTTTCATCTACATCTATTGCGCGTAGAATCAGTACAAATTCATCTCCAGCCTTTGCGTCATCTGGAACTGTAAAGTATGTATTTAAGCTTGTTTGTTCCCAAACACGTAATAAATTTGCCTTACCTCCATAATGATTGTACTGAGGATAAATCTCCCAAACTGTCTTTACTTCATCGTAATCTGGGTCAAATACATCAGCACTTATAGCAACATGTTCTGATGGTTTTGCCGTAATGTTTGTATTTTTAATTTCTACAACAGGCGCATGATTTGCCTCTGAATACTCTTGATAACACCATCTTGCTCTAGCTGCCCAATCTTCTTGATATGACTTTATAAATGGATTATATTTCTCAAATTTACCTGTCTGTAGATTATATGGTGTTCCAGATTCTATATCTCCAGCTAGCAAGCATCCTAACAAACCTGGATAGCGATAGTTCTCATTTCCTTTTAAGCCAAACGATAGTAATGGAATATAGGTGTTAGAATCACCTTCACCGATAAAATCATATTGTTCAAAATGCTGTGCAGGTACATTTGGAAAGCCAAAATCTAATATTCCATGTAAACCAAACTGATACACATCTGCCTCACCTTCAACTTTACGTCCATCTTTCATGAGATGATATTCATCCATTAATGCAGACTTTTCGTTATGAATGTTTTTTTTCATCCAATTTGCTTTAAACATAGCTGCAATATCTGGTTGCATCGGAACTATACCCATATATGTTCCATATAGGTTTTCTGGACATAACGTCGTAATTCCAGGATATAATTCCGGAATCTTATTATCTAACCATGAGTTATCCTGACCAATTCCTTTATTAACGCCAAGAATACGGACTTTATCTACGATTTTATTACGTAATTCAATCCACATTTCAGTATTACGGTATTCTTCATATATTGATAATAAAGCTCTTACGATAGTATTAACTCCGCCCCATGATTGTAGGTATAGAGGTTGAGGATCATTATCTAAGAGATATTTCTTAATCAAGTTGGATCCCTCAGTATCAAATCGTACATCCCCTTCAAATTCGATATTTCCTATTTTCGTGATTTTTACTAGTTCTTCAGGTGATGGAAATCCATCTGCGTTCTTACTTAAAAATGGATATGCTTTTGCATATGCGCCATTCCATAGTTCTTCAATCCATCTCATAGGGAAAGGTCGAAAAGCTTTTAAGAATTTGCCATCTGGATCAGGTCCGAATTTGGTTCTCGGCCTTTCTAGACCAACCAAACCGGAAGTTCGATAATTTGGTGTAACTTCTCCAAGGGTATGAATCCCATCTCCGTTAAAGTGGTACTGGCTAGATGTGTATACAACTCCTACCAGATTTATCTCGTTTAAATATAAGCAGAGGTGGATAAGCGAATTCATATCATCTACTTCTCCATCCGTTGTAATAATTGTTTTTACTTTTACCATTATTATTCTCCTTGGTTTTTATAATTACATTCTATTAAAGTTATGTATCAATGGTTAAGTATTATTCACTTAATTTTACAGATAATTTATCCTAACGATATCCATTAATTAAGTATATTAACTTAATTAAGCCAGCTTTCAATTAGAAAACTGGCTTAATCTGTATTTAAATAAATTACAAAAGTTTTTACATGGCATGGACATTTCAAACTATTCGTCCAATGAAAGAATTGCCTTATTCCGATTTTATGTTAATTATAACGCCTTTACTGCAAACCGAGAATTATAGTATAAACAACAGGATAATTATCGGCAGTGCTTTTCGATAATCTTTGTTTACAAAAACATAAGATGAACCCATAATAAATGCGCCAAAGGCAGCTAATAATCCAACCCAGATGCTCCCTTTAGTAAAGATATGAGCAAGCCCCCATACTAATCCAAGAATAATTCCTCCAAACGGAATTTTGTCATTATGAAACCACGTTTCACAGGCTTTTTGACCATATACAATTACAATAGAGATAAGGAATCCCTCAGCAATATAGTATATATATTGAAAGATGAACTTAAGCGCTCCAAGGTTCATAAATTCCATGTATGGCTTATAGCCTCCCCAGTCAAAATATGAGGCTGTAATAATGAAAATAAAGCACAACAAAACAAGCATGTATTGCTTTCTTCCCAACGGTTCAGTCTTTTCAAAAATATTGAAATTTGTCGTCTTTTTTCCTATCCATAACACCAAAAATCCTAATACGCTCCAAACTACTGTGGTTACAACCCAATGGCAAATTATCTGTTCTGTAGTTGTGGCAGAAAAATTAACGCCCATCTTATTTTCAATCACTGAAAGCAATAATTCAAAAGCAAATACAGCACAAGCATACAAAGCAATCCACAAATAATCAAATCCTGTAATTTTCTTTTCTTTCAAGTTATCATCCTCTCCTTTTGCAACCTTGATTTATTGATTTCTTTATATAGTTTACAATTTTTCAACTTACTTCACAATCTTCCAGTTGCCATTATTTTTTAAGCGTCAGGCTGAACTGTGATACCTGCTCCGCTTACCAGACGGCTTTGTGAAATACCGTAAGCCAATCGTGTTTCTTTCAGTTTTTCGATACAATCTTCTTTTTCCGGTAAAATCCCTTCTGTCTAAAAAGGCACATGTCAACTTTGAACGCTCTCTTGACACATACCGTAATTTCTATAATCCCTTGTCCAAAAGGGACTAAGAGATGATAAATGGATTGTTTTTTGTCGATTTGTACTCCCCCTGTTAGATACGGTGGGGCCGTCGTTTTCTGCCTTTTCTTCTCTCTGAATACCGGCATAGACAATTATAAAATCAAAGTCTTCTTCCAAGCATTTCAGTTCCGGCATTTTCAATAGGCTTCCTGTTTTGAACGTATCCTTATCAAAAAACTGAAATTCGTAAAGGGTATTCTTGTTGGTCAGACTATGCCGTTTCTCAAATCTCATTCTGAATATAAATGGCGGCTTCTTCAGTTCCCGAATTATCTCATCTATCAGCCTATCTATTCTGGAATAGAAGCATGCTTTCGGATTGACAGTGTAATGCAGGAATTGTTCTATATGATAAAGTAGTCGCAGTCTATCTCAAATTGCTGTGTGTTCAGGCAAAGACAGATATATTCTCTGTTGGTCGGTGCATGATATATCTTCAATATTTTTCTATCCATATCTCTTATTTCTTCACTTTCTCTGATTCTGGCGGTGATTTTTTCTGTGCTTCAAGGAAAAACCTTTGGAAGATTTAAGAACGTATGTTTCATCAAACTCTATCGTTCCAGATAGTTGTATCTTTCCTGATTCCAAATACTTTTCAAGCATGCTAAGAAACTTATGACGATTTAGACGTGCTACAGTCTTATGGATAGGAACCGTCATCAAGGTGTCGATACAGATCTCTATAAACTCATCTACATCGATCTTCAAAAAGGAAGTTATCATATGTGAGTCATAGGTAAACTTGTGATAACAATCCATACAGAGATATCGCTGTTTGCCACGGGCAAAGCCCTTCTTGATCATCTTTGTCTTCTTGTGACAATAAGGACATTGATATGGTCTATTATCACCCAAGCGATCATTTAGATTGGATACGATCCTGTTGTGATTGTGTTAGTTTATTAAAGTTAGTGATTAATTCTGTCTCATGCATAATAGATTTCTCCTTTATCATGAGACTAATCTATTATGTATTTTCAATATTGATGTGCATATGAACACTCATCAATGATACAAAGTCCACTATGAGTTAATTAAGCCTTTTACATTACTGTTCGCAATGAATTGATAATTCCTTTATGCAAGAAATAAGACTTTGCACCATAGAATAATGTATATGCATTTTCATTGTGTGTGATGCTAATTGAGCCAAGATCCATTAACTCTTTTTCATGCACGATTTCTTTATCATATACGGTAATCACAAGTGACGTTGCATCAGCTTCTACATGTTTAATATTCTCTTGTCCACCAATCTGTTTGATGATTTGCTTTACCATCTTTTCACCTTCATCACGGATAATTAACCCTGTAGAAAGATGACGGAAGTATAGTCTTGTGGCTAAAAAGTATACAATTGCGGAAATCACGCCAACAATCACGATGATGATTATGTTACGATATAAACTTGTATATTTTAAATAGCTTAATAATTCTGGTAGTGTTCCTACCGTTGCAGTTACTGCATTTGTATCACTTGTAACATAACCAAGATTGACATGCAGTGTTGAAAATAACCCATATAAGAACCCATTATATCCAAGATGAAAGAAGAATAATAACGGACTTACCATAAACACCATAATTTGTAGTGGGATAGTCGTACCTGATATTAAAGAAATCAGTGTACCTACAATACAGAGTAGCTTGACTTTTGTGCGTTGTATCTTTGCAGTACCGATACTGTACATCCCCCAGATCATTGCAGGAAGTGCAAAGATATTCATGACATAATATGGTGCAAACAATCTTCCTGCACCAGATGTAAGAGTTCCTGCACCTAACTGGGCTGTCCACACGTTTGCATCACCCAAAACCGTAGTACCTGCAATATTTGTCCATAACCCACCAGATGCCGAATACCATAATGGTTGTCGAATGAGTGCATTCAAGTGAAATAGTTGTAGGAAACGATCCGTGATTCCATAAAGAATCATATTAAATGGGCTACCTAAATCAGAAGAGATATAGTTTACCAACCGTACAATAAATAGAATACAGTATGGCCAAATCACACCAAATACTGCGCCAGCCAACAAACAATACACAACTGTTTTGAATAACGCATCTGTCTGTTTGACTGGGGATGATTGCCCAATCCCATGATGATTATTCGTTCTACATGCGATATACGTTACCATTGTTACGATAATCGTTCCAATCATGCCAGTTAATATTGGATAATGTGCAGAACCTGATAAGTAACTAACCGATGGAGATGCAGTACCAATATTGAATATCGCATTATATGCATATGACGGTAAAACTGGTGCTGGCACAAACATTGTAGCGATGTGGAATGCAAAATACCCAACTAGACCTGCACCTACCGTTACAGAACTATTTTTCTTCTGTGTTAATAGTCTTAATAAAATCAGTAATGGTGCATACATTAAGATTGTACGTGCGATAATTCCTAATAATTCTCCTACCAAGAAGACACCATCATTTGCGATGATGGTGACTAATCCATATGTAGGATGAAGCATCAAATTTGATACACCACATAGAAAGCATGCAAATGCAATTACAATGAGTGGAAATTTCAAAATCTGAAAATATGAATGCATGTATTGCATACTAGCCTCCTGTTAAAATAGTGAATTTAATTTTTTGAAGTAAGAAATCTTCTTTCCTTTGATCATGCGTACACGCTTTTGATCACAAACTCGAATCTCAAATTCTTTAATATCATCAATTGGATAAACATCAGAGTCTACCCCAAGAATTGCTTTTTCAAAGCTTTCAGAGCTTAACTTCACCGTTGTATCTTTACTTAATACGATTGGCGCATAAAGTGAACGAGATTTACTATGATGAATGCCTGCAATCTCAGAAAGCTCAATTAAATCTAATCCATCTTGAATCACAGCTCCACCTAGAGAGCGGTTATATGCAGTAGAGCCAAGTTGTGTACATACACACATGCCTGTTCCACGGAATGTCTCTAAATATTCATCGCTTAGATGAACATCTAAGATTTGTGTACGTGCAATATTCTCAACACGAATTTCATTTACCGCATGGTAAATATTCCCATTTACTTCTGTCACAAGTAGTGGATACTCGCTAATTTCATATTTTTCAGATAAGTACATCTTTAGTAATTCATCAACTTCATTATCATGATAATCCGTAAAAAAACCTAGCGTTCCAGTGTGTAGACCTAAGAACTTCACATCTGGTATCAGTTCCATGTATTCATGAATCGCTTTGATATAGGTTCCATCTCCACCAACCACAAATACTGTATCTGGATTCTCTTGGTTATATTCATATTGATGACTTAGTAATACTTGTTTGATTTTGTCACCAATCTGTTTTGATTGGTCATCAAATCTTGTTATGATTGCAAATTTTTCCATAAATTACTTCCTTGTTTGTATTATACATCACATTGCTTGAATCCAAATGGATTATAGACGTTTATATAATCTTGCACTCCAGAAATTCATTCCTACTTCATCAATATAAAAGTGCATGATTGCTCTCCAGTTTTTTGTGGCCGTACTAAGCAGAATCATCTCTATCCCTTTTTCGCGTAATTCTTCTTCCAGTCGTTCTATGAGCTGCTTTCCTATCCCACGCAAGCGATAAAGAGGATGTACATAGATTTCTTGTACCTCAAAGTAATGCATGTTTTTATCTATAACACTTGTTTGTTTATCTTGAATTTCCTCTTTGCCAAAAACATAAGCTATCAGTTCATCATCATACGCTGCTAGGATATAACAATCTTGAAAGTCATCTTCTGTATTGGCTCGATACCCATAACAACTATCTTCTTTTTCCCACATGAAAGATAATTCTAATAGTCTTTTTATATCTGATTGTTTTGCTTCGTGGATAGTGACCATGGAAGATTTCTCCTTTTCTTAATCCACATCTATTATATGTTTGATTTTCATATTCCGAAACAAAAGAAAACCCGTATCAAGATATTCCCAATACAGGTTTAGTACTTATTGCACCTTTGTGCCTGGAGTTAATCCGTTGACTTCAACAAGTCCGATTGTCTTGTCTTCCTTACCAGCTAGTAACATACCCTGTGATTCAATACCACGGATAACTGTTGGTTGTAGGTTGGCAATCATTACAATACTCTTACCGATAACTTGTCCTGGTGTATAGCTTTGTGCTAAGCCAGAAACAATCTGACGTACTTCACCATCACCCAAGTCCACTTTAAGAACAAAGAGCTTATCCGCATCAGGATGTCTTTCACAAGAAAGAACCTTCCCTACACGGAGGTCAATCTTCTGGAAGTCTTCTACAGTAACAGTTGGCTTCTTTTCAATTTCCTTCTTACGTGCTTTCGCATTGATTTCATTGATCATATCAATCTTAGATTGAATTGCCTTTTCATCAATACGTGCAAATAAGATTTCTGGCTTCTCTGCAACGTGGATGCCAGTTTCAAGCTTGCCAAATTCAGAGATTGTTTCGAAGTCTCTTTGTTGTGTATTTAAGTCATCTAGAATCTTCTTGGATGTCTCTGGGAAGAATGGTTCCATCAATACAGCTGCGATACGTACAGATTCTAATAAGTTATATAGAACAGTCGCAAGACGCTCAATCTTATCGGAATCCTTTGCAAGTGCCCATGGTGTTGTCTCATCGATATACTTGTTACATCTAGAGAATAAATCAAGGATATCCTGGATTGCGTCAGCCACTCTAAGTTCATCCATCTTCTCAATGACCTTCTTCACTGTGCCAGTAGCCATTGCCTTGAGTTCATCATCAACCGGTTCACTGACATTTGGATTCGCAACAACTCCACCGAAGTACTTATTCTGCATGGAGATTGTACGATTCACTAAGTTACCTAGGTTATTCGCAAGGTCACTGTTGATACGTTCAATCATTAAGTCATATGTCACATGTCCATCTTGTGCAAATGGCATCTCATGTAACATGATGAAACGAACAGCGTCTACACCAAACAACTTCACTAAGTCATCCGCATAAATCACATTACCATGTGACTTAGACATCTTAGAATCACCAATCAATAACCATGGGTGACCAAATA
>ERZ773263.807-NODE-807-length-20417-cov-2.913368_pt1 | contig 20417 bp, 23 predicted proteins | sample MGYA00511076_ERZ773263 | MGnify/ENA primary metagenome ERZ773263 (study PRJEB29015, sample SAMEA2738155) | human oral metagenome | biome: human oral; feature: human-associated habitat; material: saliva | place: China | collected 2195 ... | reverse complement strand
GGATTTTGGTTTTGACCTTGTCCTGGATCTGGCGTTGGCGCTGGAGTTGGATTAGCTGGATTTAGCTTCCTATATTCTATGTATCCCTCCATATACCCATCGGGGGCACCATAGAAATAAGTTCTTACTATATCATATGTCAAGTTATAGTCTGGCATCCAGGAATAGTTTGATACCGCTTGGTATCCTTCAAGATCCTTGCGGATATTTATTGATTCACCAGGGTTTAGAACCCCGGTTTCCATAGGAGCGACTTCCTCATTACTACCCTCGAGTAAATGCCTAACACGGAAATTGATTTGACCTTGCTGTTCTTCAGCCCTTACAACAGTATACCCAAAAATGGGTGAATCAATCAAAACTTGAGTAGTAGCGCCCAGAATGGCTACTGAGAACAGAGAAATACCTAACTTAATTAATTTTTTCATGATTTTTCCTCCAATATGGAATTGATATTTTTCGCCTTTAGGCGTGTAAGTACGATAAAAAGGCTCTCATCAAGACCACAAAAAGGAAAAACATGAGTATTAAACTCTTGTCTTCAACTTTTAATGTTCTTGATAGAAGCCTTACTATTTAGTTTTAAGCTATCTATCAACTGATCAATAGTTTTTAATAATTTTATAAAAATCACAATCTATCTCTTTTATTGAAAGCTATTTCGAAAAGTGATAAAATATAAAAATGGAACTAAAAGATTACACTTATAAATTACCTGAAAATAAAATCGCAGCACATCCGCCAAAAGTTCGTGGCAGTTCGAGATTACTAGCTTTAGATCGAAAAAGTGGTAAAATTACTGATAGCTTTTATAAAAATATTGTGGATTTCTTTGAGAGTGGCGATTTGCTCATCTTGAATGATACGAAAGTTATTAAAGCACGGCTTTTCGCCACAAAAGAGAGTGGAGCTGAGCGCGAATTAGTTGTTTTAGAGCGACACAGTTTTGATAGCGATTGGCACAAACATAAAGTTATGTATCGTGGAAAAATCAAATCTGGTGACAAGCTTTTTGTAAAAGATTCTTCATTAAAAGATCTCGCCAAAAATAATTTCGAAAAAGCAGAAATTAAAGTTGAAGAAATTCTTGGCGACGGACTCGCGATTGTGAGCTCAAAAATTGATCTTCGTGATCTTTGCGAAAACTTTGGTACAGTTCCTCTTCCGCCATATATGAGAAGAAACGCTACACCACTTGATATCGAGCGCTATCAAACTGTTTTTGCGGAAGAAAAAGGATCGGTTGCAGCACCAACCGCCAGCCTAAATATGACTGATGAAATTTTGAACTCATTAAGAGAAAAAGGCGTAGAAATTGCATACTTAACACTTCATGTTGGGCTTGGAACTTTTATGCCAATTCGGGTTGAAAAAATTGAAGAACACCGAATGCATCAGGAATACTTTGAAATTCCAGTAAAAACTGTTGCAAAAATTCAAAAAACCGCACAAAATGGCGGTAGAGTATTCGCACTCGGCACAACAGTCGCTAGAACACTCGAATATGCCCATAATGCAATTTTCGAAAAAAACCTAAATGGAAATTCTGGCAATCGTGAAGATTTAAGCAAGATTTCGAAATCTCAAAATGGTGATTTATCCGGTGAAGCAGATATTTTTATTTTTCCAGGATATGAGTTTAAAACAATTCAAGGTTTAATCACGAATTTCCACGCGCCAAAATCAACAGTTTTAATGCTTGCAAGTGCTTTTGCCAGCTGGGAAAATCTTAAAAATGCCTACAATCACGCAATTCAAAATGGTGAATATAAATTTCTATCATATGGCGATTCAATGATCATCTACCAAAATAAATAGAGCGACCTAACGCTCTATTTTACTTTCTCGAAAGTTATTCACCAAGCGAATATTCATTCAGAATATTAAGGTTCTCATCAAACTCAAAAACGAGTGGCGGAAAGTTTGGAATTTCGACTCCCATAATTTCATCATCGCTCAAGCCTTTGATGTGTTTTACGAGCGCGCGAATTGAGTTTCCATGAGCACCAACGAATACATTCTTTCCACTTTTTAGAGCTGGCGCAATTTGATCTTCCCAAAACGGTAAAGCACGTTCTAGAGTAACTTTCAAGTTTTCAGCATCTGGCACAACCGAATCATCAAGCAAAGCATAGCGGCGATCATTATGTGCAGAATATTCATCATCTCGTGGCATTTCTGGTGGAAGCGTATCGTAAGAACGGCGCCAAATATGAACTTGCTCTTCGCCAAATTTTTCAGCTGCCTCGGTTTTATTCTTACCAGTTAAGCCACCATAATGCCGCTCATTCAAACGCCAAGATTTTTGAACCGGAACCCAAAGTTGATCAGAAAATTCCAAAGCCAAATTCGTTGTTTTGATTGCACGCTTCAGAACTGATGTAAAAGCCACATCAAACTCAATTCCTGCTTTTTTAATTAATTTTCCAGCATCAATTGCTTGCTGAACACCTTTTTCGCTCAAATCAACATCAGCCCAACCAGTAAAAAGGTTTGCTTTATTCCACTCACTTTCGCCATGTCTTGCAAAAACTAATTTAGCCATTTTTCTCCTTTCGAAAATTCATTTTATCTATTTTAATTTTAACACTTTCAAACAATTCCTTCAAGCCTTAGCTTACAGCTCCTTCTTGACTTAGATATTAAAATATGGTAGAATTTACCACAATCGAATGATAGCTCTTTTAAAAAGTTAGGTGAACTATTTTTGGGTTATTTTTCGAAATTTTTTATTAAAGGAGGCTCTTAAATGGTTAAAAAGAGCGAATTTCAAGACGAACTGAAAAAATTTGAGTCTATTTTAGAATCATTGGAAAGATATCCAGATTTTAAAAAACTATTTCTGCCAAAAGATCTTGAGGCAATGAGGAAAGCACTGGAGAACCAGACCTCAATACCTGGAGATTCTTTATCAAGAATAAAAGTAGCATTAGTACTATTCAATGCAAAAATTAACAAAACTCGTAAGAAGCCAAAATCAGAACTTAAAAAACCAAAAACTAGTGACTCGAGCAGCAATAAGCCAAATAACAACAAGCTTATTAAAAAGTTGCAAAAGAATATTGTAGATAAAGATACACAAATTAAAGAGCTGGAAAGTAAAATTGAAGAACTGAAATCAAGATTCGAAAATCAAATTAAGGAGCTTGAGAAAAACTACCATAATACTTTAGATTCAAAAGATGAAGAAATCTCAGAGCTTAAAATAGAAAAATACAAGCTTGATCTTAATAATAAATCCCTAAAAGCTCGAAAAAAGAAACTCGAAAAAAAGCTCAAGAATAAAGATTTCTCGGAGCTACAATCAAAATACAATTCTTTAAAAGGAGAGCTGGAAGAAAGCAAGAAATCCAATGAACTTCTTGCAGGAGCAAAAGCGGAAATTCAAGAACTTAATTCGAGAATTGAGAATAAGGATAAAACCATTGAATCTCTAAAAGAAGAAATCGATAGCTTTAAAGATCCTGAAAAACTTATTGAGACTTTTGTTTCAGTTGTGCAAGAAGGTGCTAGATTCTTAGCAATAGAAGCTGCAAAAGACTTACTCGAAAAAGAACGAAAGCAAGATTCTGGGAAAATTTCTGGTTTAACCGAAATTATCAACAGTCGCCTTTCAGATTTTAATGATAGACTCAATAGTCTACAGGCACTGGTTCAGCAAAAAGACATTGAAGAAGAAGTTCATGAATCAGATCCAGACTTTTCTGAAGAAGATTTAGCAATTATGAAAAACTTGAGCATTTTGCTTATTCAAAATGCGGATTATAAAAATAGTCAAAATCAAGAAAAATTGTTAAGCTATTTTAGTAAGGATTCCGAGTTATACACTGAAACTCGAAAAGTTTCCCAAACAAGAAAGGTGATAGAAAAATCAGTTTTAGGAAGTAGGTTCGATTACATTGTAATTCATTTAGATAGGATTAGTCACGCTTCAACCGACGGAATTCCACTCTATCAAGACCCAAGAATAATCACCATTCGAAGAGGTCAAGAAAATCCTTTACTAATAAAATACTCTATTCTTGAACGATTCAAAAATAGAGTCAATTAATACAAGCCTAATATAGAAAGCTCCTTATGGGGCTTTTTCTTTTCGAAAAATTAAAAAACGCCAGCTTTTTACTGACGCTAAAATACTTACATTGTCGAGCCCTTCATGTGTTTTACGCGAGCGACAATTTCTTTATGCCGCCCTTTAACCATTGGACGCGCTTGAGGATTTCCTAAATAGCCACAGGTTCGCTTGACCACATCTACTGTTCTTGGGTCGCTATTGCCACAGTTTGGACACTTAAAGCCTCTTTCAGTTGGTTCGAAATCACCTTCAAAGTCACACTTGTAGCAATGATCAATCGGAGTATTGGTCCCTAGATAGCCGACACGATCATAGGCGTAGTCCCAGACAGCTTCCAAGGCTTTTGGATTTTGTTGGAGAACTGGATACTCACAGTAGTGGATGAAACCACCAGTTGCACCAGCCTTAACGTAATCTTTTTCAAAATCCAGTTTTTCGAAAGGAGTTGGATTTTTTCGAACATCATAATGAAAAGAATTCGTGTAATAGCCTTTATCTGTAATATCAGGAATAGAGCCGAATTTCTCTGTATCTAAACGGCAAAAGCGGTCAGTTAAGCTTTCGCTCGGTGTGGAATAAACACTAAAATGATAGCCAAATTCCTCAGACCACTCTTCACAAAGTTCTTTCATTTTTCGAATTATTGAAAGCGTAAAATCCTTCGCTTCCGAATTTTTTTCCCATTCAGCTCCGTAAAAGGATTTCCCAACTTCATAAATCCCGATATAACCAAACGAAACAGTTGCACGACGATTTTTAAAAACCTCGTCAACCGAATCTTCAGGACTCAGCCTTTTACCAAAAGCACCATATTGATATAAAATTGGCGCATTCGCTGGTGTTGCTTCCTTGGTCCGTTCAACACGATAAACTAACGCGTCTTTTATAATTTGAGCACGTTCATCAAAAATCCGCCAGAATTTTTCGAAATTACCGTCGGATTCAATTGCAATTCGCGGCAAGTTTAGAGTAACTACACCCAAATTCATTCGGCCAGAATTTACTTCTTCACCATTCTCATCTTTCCAGCCTTGGAGGAAAGAACGGCAGCCCATAGGCACCTTAAACGAACCAGTTAGCTCAATGATCTTATCGTAGGACAAGACATCTGGGTACATCCGTTTGGTTGCACACTCGAGGGCCAACTGTTTGATGTCATAATTCGGATCTTCAGAATAAAAATTTACACCACGCTTGAGCGTAAATACCAGCTTTGGAAAAATCGCTGTTCGATGCGACGCGCCCAAACCTTCAATACGAATGGTTAAGATGGCTTTTTGAATTTTACGTTCGAGCTCAGTTTGACCGAGCCCAAAACCAAAAGTCACAAAAGGTGTTTGACCGTTTGAGGTAAAAAGCGTATTAACTTCGTATTCAAGTGATTGCATTGCATCATAAATATCTTTATCTGTTCTTTCCCAAGCATACTCTTCCCATTTACTACTGTCTTCAACCCATCTTTCGGCATATTTAAGATGTTTTTCGAAATTCTTTTTTGCATAAGGCGCAAGAAGCTCGTCAATACGATCAGCTGAACAGCCACCATATTGGTTTGATGCTACATTCGCAATGATTTGCGCAATTTGAGCTGCCGCCGTCTGAATAGATTTTGGCGGCTCAATGTCAGCATTGCCCATTCGAAAGCCATTCTCAAGCATTCTTTTAAAATCAATTAAACAGCAGTTAGTCATCGGTGTGTGAGGGTGATAATCTAGGTCATGATAGTGGATATTCCCTTTTTGGTGAGCATTGGCTACATGCTCAGGGAGCATCCGTAGTCCAATTGCCTTACCCGTAACGCCCGCCGTCAAATCGCGCCAAGTGTTAAAGGTGTTGCCATCTTTATTAGCATTTTCGTTAACAATTGACTCATCTTTCGAAATAAGTCGACCTATAGTTCCGTCAATTGATTGAGCATTGAGCCTTTCATGTGCTCGTTCTTCTCGATAATCGTGAAATCTATGATAAGCAGCAATGTCATTATCATAAAGCTTTTGTTCAACTAAATCCTGGATCTCCTCCACGGTAAAAACTTTTTTGCCGTTCTTAACACTTTCTTTTAACTCATCAAGTACTAAACTGCCAATTTTCAGCGATTCCATAATTGGCTTAGATGGGTCTTTACCTTCAGAGAATGTTGATCGAAAAGCTTTTTCGATCGCGTTAAAAATGCGTTCTACATCAAGTAAAACCTTGCGACCATCGCGCTTCATCACTTCAACGCCCTCGAAAGAAATCTTTACTCCTTCGAGCTCCAAAGATTTTAGTTGTTCCTTACTGAATAGTGCTAATTGTTCCATTTTTTCACCCCGTATTTTCTATAAAATTGCAAGTATTTTAATTTTAAAGTTCTTCTGCTCGACTATTTAATTATAGTGCTTTTGTTTATAAAAATCAATAAAAAACACTATATTTAGCGTGTAATATTTACAACAAAATAAAACCACCTCTTTTGAGATGGCTATTCAGTGTCTTATTTTTTTGAACTTCGGCAAAACACTGTTAAAATTAAAAGATACAAAAAGTTAAAAATTATTTCGATAAAAAGTGGTGTAGATATTTTTTGCGAAATAAGGTTTGGAAAATCTGTGAAAATTATTTGCGAAGAAATAATAGAAACGAAGAAAATAGCTAAATCTTGTTTGAATTTTGCCTCGCCTGAAATTTTATTCAGCAAAATCACTGAAATAATTATTTCGAAAATTAGTTTCGAAAGCGACAAGACAAAACTAAACTCCGCAAATTCGTCACCAACAATATCCAAAAAAGAAAAAAATATAACTTCTTGGTTTGCAAGCTGTTTGATTATTAATAAAATCGAGCTTAAAATAATAACCGAAGATAGAAAAAATATCATTTTCCTATTAATTTTTTCTTTTCCAATATTCCTTGCTACAATAATCACCGCACAAATCAGAATTACAATAATTTTTTGTATCAATGTACTCACCTCCTAAAAGCGATAATTACATTATATCACTTTATTTTAAAAAAGTCAAATCAAAAAACCAATTGGTAAAAAGAAACTTATAATCCCGCAAATCAGAGAAATTGCATAAAATACTCGCCGATTTTCTTGCCGATTTTCAAAAAAATAAATTAGCAAAAAAGAACTAAAAACTCCAATCGGAATGCTTATATTTGTTTTAGTTTTTAGCCAGATTAAAGCAAATAAAGCACATAAAATAAGTTTCACCAAAAAAACCGAATCGCTTTCGGGATTTTTTTCGAAACCACGACGGCTTAATTTTGTGCGATTTCGCGCATAAGTTCTTTGTTTGTTATTTTTGCTCATATTGCTTATGATTATATCATATTTTCGCCAAAAATAAAACCGCCCAAAGGCGATTTTGAAAATTACATTTTGATTTCTGCGTCAACTCCAGCTGGAAGGCTAAGATTTTGCAAAGAATCAATTGTTTTTGGTGTCGCATTACTAATATCAATAAGGCGCTTATGAACACGCATTTCGTAAGCTTCACCACCCATTTTGTAAACATGTGGGCTTTTTACTACTGTAAAAGTGCTTCGTCGTGTTGGTAGAGGCACTGGTCCTGCAACCGTTGCACCAGTTCGAATTGCTGTGTCAACAATTTGCTTTGCACTTTGGTCGATAACTTTGTGGTCGTATGCCTTTAGGCGAATACGAATTGTTAGGCCTTGTTCTGCCATTTTTTACTCCTTATATTAGGCTTGTAACTTCTTTAGTAGCTTTAAGATAACTACGAACGAATTCTCAAGCAATTTATATTACCCTGATATTTTAACATAAATTTATCTAAATTACAATAGAAAAGCCCTCAATTAAACAAGAACTTTTAACTAAAGAGGGATTTTCAACAATTCCCTACATTTTCGTATAGCAAAAAATACAAACGATAGGTTTATTGTAAATTATAGCTACTAAAATAAAAAGCACCAAACGGTGCAATTTATTAACCTTTTCGTGGTTTAACTTCATTTCGACCAAGAGACTTCTTAGTTTCTGTGAAGATTTCATGTTTTCGTGTCTTTGGATTATATTTTCGCAAAGAAAGTTTTTCAGGTGTATTCTGAGTATTTTTGCGAGTGTAGTAAATTCGGTCGCCAGTAATTTCACTTACAAGACCAATAATCTTTCGTTTCGCATTCTTTTTAGCCATAATCTCTCTTAAATTAATATTTACAATTCTTAACTATTTTATCACAGTAAAAAGATAAAATCAAGTTATTTTACCAACAATAATTATTCAACAAAAAATTAATAACCCTCAACTATAAAATAATGCAGCACTGTTTCGGCACATAATGGTTAATTTAGTATAGTATTGACATTATCGAAATATTATGCTATAATTATAGTAATGAGACAAAAGTCTCAGAGTTATTTAAAAATTTGGCATTATCATGATTTTTGATACTTATGAGCATTTCTAAGTTCAGTAAAATAGTGGGTTTAGATATGCTCATGAGTGAGCTTGCCCAGATAATGGGTGTCAAAGTGGGAAAATCCCTTAAATTAAATAGCTTTGGCGAAAGAAAGGAAAAATCATGAAAACAATTGAATATTCGTGGGGCCACGGCTACACTGACCTATTTCTCTCTCTAGAAGATCAACAAACTCCGGAACTTCTTGATGTGGAGTTTGATCATGAAAAGCTCCACGAGATATGTGGAGGCAGAACGATTTATACAAGTCGTTCTGGAGACTCTGGGTCAGGTTTTCTGGCCAAATTAGGTTCATTGATCCCCGTCGGTACATGGCGGGTAGATACTCGTCATAACCACGATCATCAGTTCTTCGCATACGTCGGTAAAATCATCGACGAATATGTAGAAGAAGACGTCCTCGTAGCGATACCTTATGTGTCACACGAAGAAGACAAACAGAAGACTCTTACGAAAAATCCTGTTGTAATTAAAGTTGGTAGAACGGTCATTTATTGTGACTTTTATACAAACTTTACTCAAACCCTGAAAGCAGTACTTTTAGGAGAGGGCCTTCCACAGTTTGAAGGTCGCCGGAAGATCAAAAAAACCTTCCAAAAAACCTTTACCCACGTCGATAAAGACGATTGGGATAGAGATTTTTTGGAAGAAGAAAATTTTGAGATAGATTTTTATAATCTGTCTCAAAATAAAGAAACTCCCAACCCATGGAGTTTCTTCCGGGAAGAGCTCGTGAAATACCAAACATCTTATCGGCAGCCCCGCATCTTCGAGTTGCTCGGGGTCGAGCAACTCCCCGATGGTAAATTTATTAGAACCATCAACATTGATGGCACTAAATACCGTGGTGAGACGCTTAATGGCAATCCTTTGGAGACTGGTGAATTAACCACCGGTTGGCAGCGGATTGCCGAAGATGTGCTTATTCGCTTTTACGATAACGAAGCACATCTTCTAGCATACACTTCTAAGGAGGCGTATGCCAAAAAAGCTCATCGCATTGCAAACAAAATGAACCAAGGCGAAGAGCTTATAGAATTCCTCAAATCTGCCCACCAGGATGAATACGAAGAATTTGAGTTACTAGTGCCTAAAGCATTATATATGCTTGACGGCACCAATCTTATTGCTAAGATCCGTAAGGATCTAGCAAATAAGATAGGTCAAAAAATCCGTCAGGTTATATGGAGATTAATTAACCAAGTGCCGGTTGAAACGATCCTGGAAGAAATTCCAGATAATTTAGTCATCTATGCTGATGACTACCGGGAATTATATAACTGGCTCTCAGATATAGATAACCTAGTAAATAAATACTTCTCTGAAAAAGCAGAACTAACCGCTAAAGAGTTGAAGAAATATGCCGCAGACGATTGGGACGTTATACAGATATTTCGATACTTAGCGGTAGAGGGAAGATTCAAGATTAATCTTCCCCTTGAAGACTAGCACATTTTAATAATCCTCGAGACGCCTCGGGGATTTTTTAATTTAAACAGCCGCACCTTATACAAGATGCGGCTTTTAGATCTATAGTAAATTTGGAGCCACGATCGGGGCTTGAACCCGAGACCTCATCCTTACCATGGATGCGCTCTACCAACTGAGCTATCGCGGCAACAGTCCAATTATATCATATGGGATACAAAAAATGAACTATTTTTGTTTTTTAGGAGAAGGTTTTTTAGACAACGAAAAGGTCTCGAGCAGAGCCACACCAATCACCCAAATAATTGAATTAACCAGAAAAAGACCAGATGCTAAAATTGACAAAAATATAATTAGATGGCCTAATCCCTGATTGATAAGACTAACTACACTCGCTACACAAAAGCTCGTTACAGCGACAATAATATAAAACCTCTGAAGCTTTATGCGCTCATTTGTAGTCTCTAGGTATTTTGAAAATGTTTTTCGAAAATTATTCATAACTTGATTATACCATATTTGTCTAAATAGGTCAATCTAATTCTGAGTCAGGGTTTATTCTTCCAGATAAATTAAGTCAAGTAGCGCCGAAATAAATTCAGCCTGACTCCAAGTTAATGGAGCTACAGAAAGCCATTCAAGATTACGAGGATTGATTTGCTCTGGTAAAATTCCAGTAGAAGAGCTCCTTGCCACAACCCAATCCAATATCCGCTCAGCCTGTCGTTTATCGCCTTTTGCGAGATAAAATTCCGCTTGCCAAAGTGTTGAAATTATCCAAATATTAGAATTATAATCATCAGAGAAACGATAATATACATCAATTTCAAAACGAGGAATGCCAATATTTTGTTCCTCTTTAAAATACTCCTTTAGAGATTAAAAAGATCTCTCAATTTCAGACGAACTAAAATCAAAAAGTCCAAACATAAATGCACTGTAAAAACTCAATGCATCAATCTTATGATCTTTTTCGCCAGAAGGCCAAATTCCACGATAGAAATAATTTAAATCTGTGTTAAATAATTCTTGATTTGCCACTTTCTTAATTTTATCAGTAGTAGCCCGCCAGCGATAAGAATCTTGAGGCCTACCAAAATCTTGAGCAAGATCTGCAGTGGAATTTAACGCAGCAAAAAACAATCGAATTCAAATATGTCGTCGAAAGAAAATCCATCTCTCATAGTTCATAGTTTGGTTTTCGGGTTAAAATAACCCAGTGCATTCTTTTGAAGTTCATCTTTAAAAATATTAAATACCAAGTCTTATCACCTGTTAGGTTTTGGTGGCGAGCTTTAAGGTCTTCCAGTTTGGCGGTAAGGGCTTGTTTTTGTTGGTTCGCCAGTTTATATCTTTCGATTAAGATATTTCTATCTACTTTTCCAGGGTTCAAAACCACCAATTCATCTTCACCATTGTTTTTTCAAGAAAACTGCATCCACACCTTGCTTACGAAGTTGTTCTGTAACTTCATTTAGATCTTCAGCATATATTTCAGCATCTGTTTCAACCACACGAGCATCTGGGAGCAACCGAGCCTCAATTAAAGCTCCCGAACCTTTGCCACTATCTCGCCCATTAATTGCAAAGTCTTCCGAAACATTCCGGTTCGTTGAAAAACTTACGCTATCTTGACTCATGACATCATGTCCACCGCCAAAATATGCATTTTCATCTAATTCGTTACCACGTTTAAAACCATTTTTACGAATTTCTTCTGCCACTTTACCATTTGTACCGTGGTATAGTTTGGTATTTTCGTTAATTGTAGATGGCTGAAAATTAAAGTCTGCCAAATTTGTTTCGTTATTTTGTGTATTCTCTTGGTCCAAACTCCATCCTGGCATAGACCCTGGTTCTTCTAAGAATATTTTTGCACGGCGAATAAAACTATTTTTATATGGTTCAATTTCTCGTTCTGTAGCTCCTTCTCGTTTTAGTCTTGTTTCGAAGTCTGCAAGGGTTTCGCCGGTATTATCTCGCACGCGCAAAAGTCTTTCATCCAAGTTTTGATCTATTTTATTGCGAATTTCATACGAATATTGATAGCCGTTATTGACTTTTTGGGTGTTTTGTGCTATACTATCTGCATAGGTAGTTCGACCGGCGGAAAATGGCGCGCCGCCGACATTAGTGGATGATGGAACGACACCTGCGCCCCCATCCGAGCTACCATTCAAAATATCTTCTCGTCGTTGGAGGAGATTTTTTATTTCTGCGCTTTTTCTTGGTGTTATATTTTTAAGAATAATATTATCCCCAAATTGAGAGAATGTGGTTGTGTTATATTTACCATCAGGATTTCCGCTAACCGCCATCTGAATATGGTTTCGATCATAAGCTCCATTATTATCAACAGGTAAAGCCTTTGAATATGGATTTATAAAGCTATCTGCTGCAATGTGCGCAACTGTTTCAGGAGACATACCTTCAAGAACCCGCTTATTTAAGTGGTTATTCACGGCGTTTTTATACGCTGTTATTTCATTTGTTTTTAGTGGATTTTGACCTATATTTTGTCGAATAGCATTCACCTCACACAAAAGCTGATTTGGCATTCGCATAAAGCTGATATTCACCATCTGCGCCGTTTCGTAAGGCTTTTGCGAGCCTTTCTGGTGCACCAATATTAAACTCTTTATCCGCAAGTGAAAGATCTGAATTAGCATTATTCTTATTAAATATTCCTATTCGAACTGCATTGTGTTCCGCTTCAATTAGGGCTTTTGTATTATAGCTGTTGAATCTTCCATTGTTTGTGTTGTATGGATTTTTAACCGACTCCATTCCACCAAAGGCCATTTTACCAGCTCCGCCCATAATTCCACCCATTAAAGCACTTTCAGCGACATTTTCGTGGATATCTTGTTTGTTGTCGAAAAGCTTTTTAGTGAAGTTTTCGGTATATTGCTTGTGCGCCTTCTTCACCAGCTTCACCTAATGCACCCGTAATAGCTCGCCCAACCATATTTTTTGCAAATTTACCGCCAATTTTACCTGTAAGGTTATCAATTCCAAGCTTTTCAATCGCGTCTTGCGCTCCAGCATTAGCGGTTGAAGCTAAATAGCGAGAAGTAAAGCTACTTGGTGTATATACTTCACCTTTTGCTGCTGCTTCAGCCTTTTTGCGAGCTTCAATGTTGTCTAAGTGGTCCATCATATCTGAATGTGCTTCCACGCCATGTACTACCGCTGGAGCAATACCACCAGTTACAGGAGTCGTTGCGGCATCAATCGCCATTCTTGCTCCAGAATTACCCAAGCCATGGGCTAATTTGTTATCTTGGTCAGTTAAACCCGTTGCATCATTGAGTGTTTTTCGTACAATGTTCTTTTCACGGTCTGCTCGCACACGCTTAATCAGATTGTTTGCAAATTGGTTGTCTTCATCGAATAATTTAATTGTATTAGCTCCAAGTTCAGTAATCGCTCCCGATACTTTCGGCACAGTTTCCACCACACTATTAGCGGCACCTTTTACTGCTGAAACTGGCGCAGAAACAGTTTGTTGAAGATTCTCATTGTAATTTTTAGTGAAATCACTCACGGCCGAAGCATTTTTATTAATATTCTGGCTGGTTTGCGCAATATTTTGTTTCACTTGCTGGTCATCTGGTCCATATTTTCGGAGCATTTCAGCGTTAACACGGTTTTGGATGTTCTGATTGATCGTATTTTCTCGCATTTGGGCTGTTTTACCACCACTAAAAACATCGTTCAAGAAGTTTGCCACATGGTCTGAACCTTGGTTATAACGGTCTGTTTCTTCTTGCCGCTACTTATTCGTTAATTGCTGGCGTTCCTGCTCCCGATTCATTTGTGGTTGTAGTTGAACAGGTTGCACCGGTTTTACGGGGTTTAAATCCACCGAACTTTTCGCAAATTCTTTTGGCTGTTGTGGCTGGGTAGGATTGCTTAAATTATTCGCAAAATTATCCCCAAGTTTGGGCGCGCTGTTAAAACTCACCGCAGATTGTTGTTGCTGTGGCTGTTGTTCATCTTCTCGCTTTTTCTTTTGACCAAAAAGTCCGCTAAAAAAGTCGCCAATACCTTTAAAAATATCCATTGTTCCTCCTTCGAGACAAAAAGAAAAGGAGACCTTGCAATTAAGCAAAATCTCCTATCCTTTAGGTCGATTATTTTATATTCAATTCTTTAAAATGTACTATCTTAATTATACTATTTTAAATCGCTTTTGGCAAAGAAATATTAAAAACTAGTCTTGAGAAATTAACCAGCCGGCGACAAGATAAAATTCATGATAGCGGAGATGATAAAATAGTGAAAATACTAAAATAACACCCGTATAGGGTGCTATTTTTCAAGTTTCGCATTCCTTTCACTGCGAATTAAGTTAATAAGTTTCTTTTCAATATCCTTATTACTCATAGTGCTACTATTATATATAATCTAATTATTTTTGTCAAGCGTTTTATTATAAGCTAATATAATAGTTTCTATTCGACTACAAAATTTAGATAAATCAAAAAAATAATTAGGGTATGCTTTTGCTATTTTTTTTATATCGTTCACTGAAACTAAAACACTATCTAAATATTTAGTTTGATCATATTCTAGCTTTTCGTAATATATATTTGCTTCAATATAATCATCAAATCCATAAATACTAGCTACTTTTTTACTGCTATCTATAGATAAGATAAAATATCTTTTCTTTTGATCTTTGTTCTTGATAAAGTTAATACTTTTTGCGAGTCCTGAAAGATAATCGATAGCATTGAGTTCCTTTTCAATTTTCACAAGATCTTCAAGTGTTTTCTGAAGATTAATTTCGCTCATTATGGAAGGAGTTTCGAGTATCGAGAGTATAATAGATGAAAATTTAAAGAAATCACGCCATTTTTCATCTCCGTTTCCAAGCTTTATATGTTTATGTGTGGATATTCCGATAGCCTCTACTGCAGTAGCCCATTCGTGCTGTAAAGTAGTTCTCACTTGAACCTCTATAAATAAACCGTTATATTGCGATGATTTATTGTCATTATGGTATTCATATACCAAATGTATTCCTCTATATCCATCTTGTTTGGGGTTTTGTATGTAATCATTGACTTTTATAAGTTTGTGATTTCCTATCCTAGTATCTTTCATAAACTTATCTATATCACCTATAGTTTCAAAAATAACTCTCACACCACCAATATCTTGCATAGAAGATAGACGCATATCTTTATGTCTATTTAGTTTATTTATTATCGTTGGCATTCGTTTTAATCGTTGTGCAACTAGAGGCCTTTTTTTAGTTGAGATTCTGTTAGCCTTATTTTTAACAGACTGAAAAATTATTCGCATAGGATATGCGTGTGAAGCGCGCCACTTATTAACTTTTTCAAGCGCTTCTAAATCATTTTTATCTTGGGATAGTCTTTTTCCCAATTTTCTTAATTGAGTTTTTGTTATATCAAATCTATTTGGGTATTTTTCCATACCTACATTATACCATAAAGCGGTTTCTCTAATTATGAACATGTACTAACGAAAAAGAACCCCTCTATAGGCTCTTTTATTAATCTCTACTTATTTCTAACCTAACTTCCCTACACCTGCAAATCCTTTTTCTTCTTATTCGGATAAAGTAGTGCAGCAAGCCGTGGGTCAAGCTGGTCTTGGAGCCCCGCCTGGTCCGGATTTCCGCTGTCCACTTTTACACCTTGCACATTTTCGCTATAATCGCTAAGCTTTGGTGCTTTAAATTCCACTTTTTCAAGGGCTTTTGGTGTTTCCTTGCTCAAATCTAAAATCTTATTCTGGCTGTTGCTAATCTGGTTAGATAGATCCCGTGTTTGGCCAATCGCGCTCTGCAACCCTTGGCCGTTGGCAGTCTTTTGTTTCTGCCTTGCATCCATAATGCGGTTATTTAGGTCAATTCGGCTGCTTTCAATTTGCGAATCCACATTATTTAGCGCATCTTGGCGGTTCGTTTCCCAGTCTTTCTTGTTCTTGCTGTATGCATTTGTTACGCTAGCAAACTCCAAGTCTTGGTTTCGGCGGTCTCGGGCGAAAGCATCTTGTGCGCTTCCTGCGTTTCGGCCTGTTTCCAAGCCAACTGCCCAAGGAGCAACAATTTGTGCTGCACTTGAATCTCCGGCCCCACCTGCTGCAAACATTTGGCGCAAAGAGTTGGTTTGGTTGTTTGCATCTTCCATGATTTGTGAACGCACTGCACGGTTCTGGGCTTCTGAGTCTCGTTTGTTCATCTCATATGCGCCCTTGCTTTGCGTGTAGCTGTTTTCAAGGTCGTTTAGCTGGTTTGCATAGTTATTTTCAACATTACCACGCCAAATGTCCCGTTGGCAATCTAATCTGCCCAAACCTTCAGCTGTCACTCGTTCTTGTTCACGATATTTTGCAATCTCATTTACTCTTGCTTTTGCTTCTACTGCTGCTTGGGGGGGGGTGTAGTAGCCACCTTGAGGGTTTGATGGAGCTGGAGATGGTTTATTTCTGTTATTCCTATTTGCGTACCAATCATTATACAACCCTCTTACAACACTACTAACTCCAGCGTATTCACGCCCTAAATCGTTCGCATCATTAAAACCAATTCCATCGGGGTGTTTTTTCTCTAATTAGTGCATTTCTGTCTACACCACCATCATTCCCAGTGTATTTTAATAGGCTGTTAAACCCATTTCCAGCCAAAAAGCCACGAAAGTCATCGTTACCTTTATAATTGTTGTAGTCTAAAGCCATATCTTCCTCTATATGTTATTTGCGAGATGATGCTTGGCTTAGTTATATTTTTTGACAAAAATGTTGAACAGCAATACGGCGATATCTCTTATCCCCACCACCGCGCGTTACATACATCCCAGCGTGTGTAAACTTAGGGTTCAAAATATTCTCTTTGTGTCCTTGACTGCTCATCCAGCCGTCTATCATTTTCTTTTCAGTTGTATAATTCCAAGCAATATTTTCACCTAGAAAACGGTATTGAAGTCCAGGAAACAAATCTATGATATAATCCACCCCATCATATCCTGTTTGCGGGTCTATATGGTCAGTATTTTAAAATATCCTGCATGCGCTTAGCTTTTGTTTCGGCAGAAATATCAAGTTCAGTCGTCCTTATTAATGGTTTAACTCCAGCTTTAATTCTTTCTTCGTTAACCAGCCTAAACACCTCGTTAGGGTTAAAATCCTTAATAGTGCGGACACCTTCTTTCGATTCTTCTTTTTTTTGGACAAAATCCTAGCGTGCATTTATCTATAAAATACGTCGGAACGCCTATCAATACTACAGGTATCATAACTATAGCTAAAATCATAAAAAATACTTTAAGCCTTCTTTTTATAGCTATCTTCTAAACATCTTTCATACCTTGATATTACTCCATTTCATTTAAAAAACAACCGCTCGAATAATTCGAACGATTGTTTTTGAAGTATTAACGTTTAGAGAACTGTTCTCGTTTTCGAGCAGATCGCAAACCGTATTTTTTGCGTTCCTTTTCGCGAGGGTCGCGTTTTAGGAATTCAGCTTTCTTTAGAACTGGTCGCAAGTCTGCATGGGCAACTGTTAGAGCTTTCGAAATCGCAAGTTTTATTGCATCAACTTGACCAGCCAAACCACCACCATTAACTTTAACTGTAATGTCATATTCAGCTTGTTTTCCAACCAATGCAAGTGGATCTGTAATTTCAGCAAGCATTGATTTGTTTCCATCTAAATACTCAACTGCAGGCTTATCGTTAATAGTTAAGTTGCCTTTTCCAGTGTAAAGTCGAGCGCGAGCTGTTGCAGCTTTGCGTCGTCCAAGACCGTAAAAATATTTAGCTTCAGCCATAATTACTTAACCTCAACTTTCTCTGGTTTTTGAGCAGCGTGATTATGTTCTGCACCAACATAAACTTTCAAACGTTTCATTCGATCTGCTTGAAGTTTGTTTTTCGGAAGCATTCCATAAACTGCTTTTTCGATAATCATTGCAGCGTTCTTTTCGCGCAATTCTTTTAGTGAAGCTTCACTCAAACCGCCAGGGAAACCACTGTGTCGGTAATACATCTTAGCTTCTTCCTTATTACCAGTAACTTTAACTTTTTCGGCATTAATAACAATCACATAATCTCCACCATCTGTGTGTGGGGTGTATGTTGGTTTATTCTTACCTGTTAGTAAAGTTGCGATTTTTGCGCTAAGTCGACCAAGTGTAGCTGATTCTGCGGCATCAATTAATAGCCACTTTCGCTCAACTTCAGTTGGCTTTTGTGAATAAGTTTTCGCATTAACAGCCATTTACTTATCCTCACTTTCATGTTTAATCTCATCAACAAACTCAATTGTAGCCATTTGAGCAGCATCACCGCGACGAATTCGAGTTCGTTCAATTCGCAAATGACCACTATTTCGCTTCGAAAGTTGTGGAGCAATAATGTCTACTAATTTATTCGCTGCGTCAATATTACCAAGTTTGGCCATAACTTGACGACGGTTATGTAAATCACCTTTTTTAGCTTTAGTGATAAGCTTTTCTGTGTAGCGCAAAGTCTCTTTGGCTTTTGGCAAAGTTGTTTCAATTTTGCCATGAATGACTAACGAAGTCGCTAAGCCTTTGAGGAGCGCACGGCGTTGGTCGCGTTCACGACCAAATTTTCGCCCTTTATATCCATGTCGGTGCATATTATAAATTTAACTCCGCTATTTTATCTTTTACTTCATCCAAAGCTTTGCTTCCAAAGCCTTTAAGTTCACGCAAATCTTGTTCGGTAAGGTTTACTAAGTCGTGAACAGTGCGAATGTCATTATTAACAAGCGCATTTGTTGTTCGAGCTGTCAAGTTTAAATCTTCAATTGATGTGTGAAGTTCACTTGCTTCATCCTCAAATTCTTCACCTAAAGCTGGAGCAGCCTCAATCGTTGTAGAACCAGCAAGTGCCGTATATTGATTTGCTAAAATTGCCGATGCTTGTTCGAAAGCTTCCCGTGGAGAAAGTGATCCATCAGTCTCGATAGTTAGATCTAATCTATCAAGGTTCGAAGCCTGACCAACACGAGTATTATCAACTTTGTATCGAACTCGCAAAACTGGCGTGAAAATTGCATCAACTGCAATCATATCACTATGAATTCGGTCCTCACTCGATTCTTCAATAGTTTTATAACCATGACCAGATTCAACCACAATATCCATTGCAAATTTAGTCTTTTTATCGTCAATAGTCGCGATAACCTGATCTGGATTTACTACTTCCATATCAGCATTTGCTTGAATATCACCAGCGGTAATTACGCCAGCACCAGTTTTTTCCAATCGAAGTTCAACAGGCGAATCAGTGTGAGCCTTAAATTTTACATTCTTAAGATTCAACATTATGTCAACCACGTCTTCTTTTACACCTTCAATAGATGTAAATTCATGACTAACTCCGTCAATCTTAAAAGCAACTATTGCTGCACCGTTAATACTCGAAAGGAGCACTCGGCGCAAGCTATTTCCAAGCGTATTGCCATATCCAGGCTCAAGCGGTTTTACAACAAAAGTTGCAACATTTTCGCTTAAGTCTTGAATTTCAGCAAGCGCTGGATTGTGAATTAATTTTGACATATAAACTTTTAGCTCCTTACCTTTTATCGTGAGTAATATTCAACGATTAGCTGTTCATTAATTCCAGCTTCTGCTTCTTCTCGTTTAGGAAGACCTGAAATAGAAACTGTCATTTTCTTACTGTCAGCTTTTAACCAGCTAAGTGGAGCTGGGGCTGCATCAGCAACAACATCTTCAAGATTTGTGAAATAGCCAGATTTTTGGCTCTTTGGTCGAACAACAATCTCGTCGCCAGCTTTTAGTCGAATTGAAGGAATATCAACTCGTCGACCATTCAACAAGAAATGTCCGTGGCTCACCAACTGGCGAGCTTGTCGTCGTGAAGTTGCGAAACCTGCTCGATAAATAGCATTATCTAAACGAAGTTCCAAAAGCTGTAATAAGTTTTCACCAGCCAAACCTTCACGGCGTGATGCTTCTTTCATCAATCGTGCGAATTGCTTTTCAAGAAGTCCGTAAAGTCGTCGAACTTTCTGTTTTTCGCGCAATTGAACTGCATATAAACTTGGCTTTCCTTGTCGAGAACCTGAATGTTGACCAGGAATTCCACTTTTACGTGCCATAATCTTAGCAGCTTTTCGATGAAGGGCATAGCCTTCTCGGCGTGATTGTTTAACAATCGGAGATCTATCTCTCGCCATAATTAAGCCCTCCTTGCTTTCTTAGGACGAACGCCACCATGTGGGACGCCAGTCACATCTTTAATACTTTCAACGTTAATGTTTACATTCGAAAGTGAACGAATCGCTGAATCGCGACCAAGTCCAACACCTTTAACGAAAACATCAACTGATTTTAGCCCATAAAGAGCTTGTGCATTTTCGGCTGCTTTTTCAGTTGCAACCTGCGCTGCATAAGCTGTACCTTTTTTACTTCCTCGGAAGCCACAAGCACCAGCACTCGCTGCCGCTAGAGCATTA
>ERZ773263.799-NODE-799-length-20546-cov-13.780001_pt1 | contig 20546 bp, 18 predicted proteins | sample MGYA00511076_ERZ773263 | MGnify/ENA primary metagenome ERZ773263 (study PRJEB29015, sample SAMEA2738155) | human oral metagenome | biome: human oral; feature: human-associated habitat; material: saliva | place: China | collected 2195 ... | reverse complement strand
TCAACGCCGCCAGCATAATCACCGCTGCGAAACTTTGGCGCGATTGTGTTACGGATAATTTGGCTAGCTAGCGCATCGGTTAACGAACCTTCCATACCATTGCCGACCTCGATTCGCATTTTACGGTCATTCTTGGCAATAAGCAGCAATACGCCATTACTCTTTTTCTTGTCGCCGATACCCCATTGGCGAGCTACTTTGAGACTATATTCCTCTAGACTATCATCACTGCCAAGCGTCGGAATCATCAACACGCCAATTTGGAATGATTTTTTCTGGCGCTCAGCATTAATCAGCTGCGCAATGCGGTCAATATCTTCATTTGCCAAACTTTCCGTCTGGTCAATTATAGGACGTTCAAGCGGCGGCGCAGCTGGCACTTCTAGTTTAGCGAAAGCTGTATTATTAAACAAGCAGCCAAATAACACTGCCAATGACAACAATCCAACTAAATTAATAACAGAGCTTCGCCAACGCATATCTAGTTTTCTTGTTTGGTTGAATTTGCTGCGTTGAAATCAACCGATGGAGCTTTATTAGCACCAGCATCCGACTCAAAATATGGTCGCTCCTTGAAACCGAACATGCCAGCTAACAAATTTGTCGGGAAAGATTTAACCTTCGTGTTATATGATTTAGCAGCGTCATTAAAGTCATTGCGCGCCACAGCTATACGATTTTCTGTACCTTCTAACTGCGATTGCAAATCCTTAAAGTTTTCCGTTGCTTTGAGCTGCGGATAGTTTTCGGCAACCGCCAACAGCCGACTGAGCGACGAGCTAACCTCGCTTTGGGCCTGCTGGAATTTGGCTATGTCATCTGGATTATTGGCATCGACTTTGATTTGCGTGGCTTTAGCGCGCGCCTCGACTACCTTTGTTAATGTCTCTTGCTCGAAATTAGCCGCGCCCTTGACGGTGTTCACGAGATTAGGAATTAAGTCGCTGCGCCGTTGATATTGCGATTCAACCTTGCTCCATGCAGTATTAACCGACTCGCGGCTAGCCACCATGCTATTATAAGATCCAGCGACTATCATTATTAGCAGCAATACCACGCCGCCGATGACTGCTGGGATTTTCCAGTTTTTCATTCCAACCTCCTGCTTATTGATACTTTTATTTTATAGACTGCCAGCGAAAATCGCAACAAGGAGTTCATACCAGCTTATCAAGGGTGCTGCCAAATTCGAACCCAGTCAACTTCCATCGGCCAGGTTTTGCCCGTGCCCAATATGACATCCATCGCTGTCTCTGAATCAAATATCGCGAGCGGGTTACTAATTGGCGATGGACCACCGGCTTGCGTCACCGGGTCTTGCCGAGGGTCGTTCGGCGCTAGCTGATCGCGGGTAGCACCCCAATAGTAGCGTATAGTTAATTTACCATCAATATACCACTCAATTTTTTCGGTAGTCCATAAACATCCGTATGTATGCCATTGCGACACATCTAGCCCTGCCTGCGAAGTATAATGTCCTCGGTTGCGTATAATTTTAGTTTGATCCATTGAATCATAATACGCCCATGCCGACCCTAACATCTCGCCCGGCCGCATGATTTCAACCATATCAAGTTCAGCAGACGGTATGGCGTTATTGCGATGCCTGGAATGCGATTGCGCCCAAAATGCCGGCCATGAAGAATTTTCCGGCGGCACATTGCGCACGCCATTAGCGTCAACGCGCATCCGCACTTCGTAATAGCCATGTTCAAACGACTGTCCTGCATACGTATTCGGGTCGCGCGTCATGAAATTACGGTTGTAAGTACTGTGCGTCGGAGCAATCCGCAGCACCGAATTATTCACGGAATACTCGTTGGGCTGGGTATCGGGCTTGCCCCATTTGTGTACGCCCGCCGGGTACCACTTGAAGCCTGGCGCGCCAGTATTGCCGGTGTCGATGGTGCTGATTGATTCAAAATCATCTTCAAAAGCCAAGCGATTATATCTGCCAGCTGCTGCCGGGACGGTTGGCGACGGAGTCGGTGTAGGTGTAGGTGTAGGTGTAGGTGTAGGATTTGGAGTTGTGTTATTATTTGTCGAAGCCGCAGAAACCGGTCTCTTGGCATACCCCAGATACCCATAGCCGTCGATCTTTGGTGGCGAATACTCAACACTTTCGCCGTCTTGCACGGTCACCGTGTCGGTTGCGCCGATACTATCAATGATAGCCGAAGCCGCTTGATTGTTAAGCGCCAACCCGCCAACGCTAACCGCTAGTAACAGCAGAGCTCGGCCCTTTTTGCTGCGCAGCAAGAAATAGCCGCCCAGCGCCGCCAGCAAGCCGCCAACAGCAAAATACGCTACCAAAATCCTCGCATCGCTACCCGTCTCAGCCAAGCGTCCGCCGCCTTGGTACGCCAGCAAAAATTCCGAATTGGCGTCGTTAGTAGTCAACGTTATTTTTCCTGAGGCGATGGAATTCTGTTCGGTTTTCGATAGCGAACTTTTGACCACGCTGCGAAGCCGAATGGTTTTTGAACCGGCATGCGCAGCCGGCGGCGCGATAAAATTCACCGCAACAACAGCGGCGATGAATAATCCTACTATTTTCTTTTTCATTGAATCCCTCAACTCTTTTTGTTTTAACGCCTGATGACGCTTATGATTATATAGCTAATGACGATACAATGCAAGCGAAATAAGTACGGGAATGCTGGATTTATTGGCGCGTCACTTTAACCATCGCGTCGCGAATCACCGCGCCGTCTAGCGTATAGCCAGCACGTAACTCCTCAGCAATCACTTCTTTTTCACCCTCAGCTTCTTCATCAAACTGAATAGCCTGGTGTAATTCGGGATTAAATAGCGTACCGGGTTTAGCGTCGATTTTCTCGAGGCCGATTTCTTTGAGCTGTTTGTCGAGCTGTTTATTCAGGCCAGACACGCCTTTCACCCAAGCGTTATCCGCTAGCTCCTCCGGCACATTAGCAGTCGCCCGCTCAATCGTATCGATCACTGGCAATAGTTTCATCACCGACTTCGCCTGGCCCATTTGATGCGCTAACTGCTTTTCCGCCTCGACGCGCTTGCGATAGTTCTCAAAATCCGCCCGCGTCCGCTGCAAATCCAGCGTCAACTCGCCCAATTGCTGCTCTAAGTCTTCAGTTTTGTTAGTCTTATTCTTTGTCATTTTTTCCTCCTACAACATTCCCTCTAGCATAGCACCGGTTCGGCGCACCAGCTCCATAGTCCGGCGATAATTTTGCCGCGTCGGGCCAATGACGCCAATGTAGCTGCTGTCGCTAAACGGCGAGCGGAATTTGCTGATAATCAGCGTAGCGCCGCTTGCTTTACCAATTGGATTTTCGCTGCCGATAAACACATTGAGCGGCTCGTTCGGCGCAGCCTCGTGCAGCCACGGCTCGATATTATCAATCAACCTGGCAATCGCCTGCACATGATCGCCTCCAGCGAACTCCGGCTGAGAAAAAAGCTGCGTCATACCATTCATGTATAGGTGATCGCCAAATGAGGCGAAACCAAAATTGCCCGTCAGTTCAACCAGACTATCAACGGCGCTGCGAATTGCCCGATCGGACGTATCAACGTGCGAGTTAACATGCGCTTCGATCGCTCTCGCACTGCGATCGATGCCGCTCGGCAGCTCTGTCATCTGAGCATCAGTAATTCCATTGACATACACTCGGTAGCCCTTATCAGTGGGAATGCGCCCAGCGCTAGTGTGCGGCGCCTCGATAAAACCCATCTCCTCGAGCTTGGCCATTTCACTGCGAATGGTGGCGCTGGACACGCCAAACAATTTGGCCAGCGTCACGCTGCCAACTGGCGCCGCAATCTCGGCATATTGCTCAATAATGGCAGCTAAAATCGCCTGTTGACGTTCGGTCATACCCTTATTATATCGCACATTTAGCACTCTTGCAAGCCGAGTGCTAATCGGCTGCTTTCAACTGCTCTAGCAAGTCGCGTGCCGCCAACCTGGCTTCGTCGTCCTTGCGGTTATAGACATCTGGTTTCGAGGCAATTTCGCGAACAATACGCGCAGTTTCGTCGATGTCATCATTTATAACAAAGTGATAATACGGCACCTCGAGCGCATGAGTAATTTCACGAATTGCACTATTGTAACGCTTCGGCCATTCGCGATCAAATTCTTCCTGCGAAGCATAACGTACACTGAGACGACGACGCCATTCTTGATAATTTGGCGGTAACAAAAATATCGCTACCACGCCTGGCGACAGCTTTTTATATTCATCGACACCTTGCACGTCAATATCAGTAACCGCAATTTTACCAGCATCATGAATATCCTGAATCTGCTTGACGCCAGTACCATAAACTGTACCGTGCACAAATTTCGCCTCGACAAAAGCATGACTTTCCAACAACCTAGCGGCAGTCGCTTCATCAATATAGTTATAATCAATACCTTCACGCTCCCATACACCTTTATTTTGACGCGGCTGGCGAGTCGTATACGACACAATATCAGCAAACTCCGGCGACTGCATTAATCGCTGCTTGGTCGTATCCTTGCCTGCACCCGATATGCCGACGAGCAACACAATTTTGGTTTGAATAACAAGCTGGCGAACCGCTTCGCTCGGCTGATATTCTTTGATAAGCTTTTCAATTTTCGACATGATATTTATGATAACTCATCCAGCACCGATTGCCAATCAGGAAACTGCGGACTGCCAAAGTGAATATGCCGGCCGGCAAACTCAGCAGCGCCTTTAGTTGTCCGGTCATCAATCAAAATATCACCGCGACTCAGCTGCTTGACCGACGAAAATACGACTTTACGAAAGAAAATATTTTCTTGGCCATCACCACCAAAATACTTCTTTACCCACGCCAATTTATCGCCTAGCGCTGTCGGATTCTCCCATGGCGATGACGACAGGATATACAAATCATACTTTTCTTTCAGCTTGTCGACCACTTCAATTGCCCCCGGCATCGGATCCATCAGCGCAAAAACGCCCGGGATATTATCATACTCGCCCGCAAACTTCTCGAGCAGCTCCGGCGGAATCTTCGTCAAAGCCGACTCAAAATCAACCAGCACGCCGTCCATATCGATATAGACAATCGGCTTCTTATTTTCGCACATCTTTACCCCTACCAGTGAAGGATGAAAAATCACGATACACAGTACTTCCATCACCAGGTGCACTACCTTTATTTCGGTGAACAAAGCCCTGTTTACGAGCAATTTTCAAGTCGCCAAGTGTAGGGAATGTTGTCACTTCATTCCATTCGTTTGGCAAGCGACGTTTCGTGACAGCAAAGTCGCTGTCAACACCTCTAATAACTACAGCTCTAATTATTTTTATGCCCATACGCCTCGCCAATGTTGTTCGATGCATACCGTCAACAAGCAGTAATCCTTCATGATCATCTTCCTCAATAATAGGCGGGAGCATGACTCCGCCCTCCCCATTTTCTTCATCGATAATATCAATTCCACCAGTTCCCATGCACAGTGTATCTTCACCGTACGGCAAAACAAGCTCTCTTAAACCCTCTTGCTTGCGTACACCAGCGTCAATAACATACCGCTGCGTCGGCTGAAAATCACCTATGCAGACACCCTCAATTGAGATATCACTACCAGCGTACGGTCGCACATCTTTATCGGCTAATGTCGGTGTCTGATACAGATTATCAATTAACCACCCTTGAGACTTAAATCCCTCTACTCGCACTAATCTCTCCTTAGCATTATTGTAAATGCCTCGCTCGGAATGTCAACCTTGCCGAAGCGTTTCATGCGTTTTTTGCCGCGAGCTTGTTTGGCGAGAAGTTTCTTTTTGCGGCTGACATCGCCGCCGTAGAGGTAGCCGGTGACATCTTTGCGGTAAGCGCCGATGTTTTCGCGGGCGATAAATTTGCCGCCGATTGCCGCCTGTAATGCCACTTCAAAGCTCTGGCGCGGCACCACGTCTTTCAATTTCTTGACGATTTCGCGACCCAAACCTGGTGCCTCCGAGCGGTGGCACATCACGCTCAGCGCATCGACCATTTCGCCCGCTACATAAAAATCCACCCGCACCAAATCTTCCGGCTGGTACCCCGCTAGCTCATAATTAAACGAGCCGTAGCCACTGGTTACCGACTTCAGTTGATCATAAAAATCCGTCAGCAGATTAGCCAGCGGTGCCGTAAAAGAAATCAGCGCCCGCTCGTCGATGTAACTGAGATTTTTCTGCCGACCGCGCTTGGCAACAATCAGCTGAATCACCGCACCGATATAATCTTGTGGCACCACAATTTCACCATCAATCCACGGCTCGCGAATTTCTTTGATCTGCGCTGGGTCAGGTAGTTCGCTGGCTGACTTAATATCCAACTCCTCGCCATTGGTCAGGCTGACTTGATAATCCGTACTCGGATTGGTGACGATGAGATCCAAATTATACTCGCGCTCCAGCCGCTCGCGAATGATATCCATGTGTAGCAGCCCCAAAAAGCCAATCCGCACACCATACCCCAACACTGGTGAATTCTCCGGCTCAAACTGCAGCGCCGAATCGCTCAGACTCAGCTTTTCAATAGCCTCTTTCAGGTCATTATAATCTTCGTTAGACACCGGAAAAAAGCCCGCGTAGACGAAGGGTTTGACTTCTTTGTAACCGGGGAGGGGCTGGATGGTGATATTTGACATATAGTCAATTATACCACCCTCCTGGCGAAGACTGATGCACTCCACTTATATCGTCGTCAATCAAACACAACAATATCTATAATTCACAACGATCTAGCGCTCAATAACGTCTTTAACGGCTCGACGCTTAGAATAAGCCTGCTGCCTGCCATAACCGATGCGTAGCAAAATAGTCGGGTATTCTCCGGCCAGACCCAGCGTCCTTGCCATCTCTGAGGCAATCTCTGCTTCTTCGTTTGGCTGGTTCAGATAGGCATGAGAGATCCCAAGTTCCGTGGCAGTCAGCAAGAAACGCTGCAGCGTCCGACCTAGATCCACCCATTCGCGCCGACTATTTTCTCTCGTCGTAAAAAGAACCAGATGAGAAGCCGATGCTATCTTGTCGCGATCGGCCTTATTCTGCGTCTTAGCATTGATAGCCATCGACATGATTGGCTCAGCCATCCAGCGCGGCACATTAGGCGCGCCAAACACGGCGTAACTCAGCCCATCAAGTGTTTGATCTTGATGCTTCTTATTAAATCGCATCCAGCTTTTCAATTCAGCCTTAAACGCCTCTTTTTGCATTTGATTCGTATTCCCCTGAAGAACGTATTGTTCAATATCATTAAACTGTTTGGTTTGACGCGCGTAATAATGAACCGAGATGCCCTTTTCACTGCGGATAGATTGTAATTTCTTTAGTACATCTAAGGCAATTTCCTCACCGTTATAAACACTGCGGTTAGTCTGCCGCGCGTCTATCTGATTGAACAATGGGCTTGGTTTGACGCCTGCCTCTTCCGCGAGCGAAACCGTAACAACGCCTGTATCACCAACCGAAACGGCAGATTTATAGCCCTTAGTTTGCGCCGCCAAGCAAAGATTCTCTACTGCACAGCCCAAACTCACAAACAACTCCCTGTCATCAGGATCAACTACCGGCAGCCTTCTGTCAAAATCAGGGTGAATTTCTACTGCCGACTCGTTCTGACGAAAGCGCCACGGCTGAGTATTATGACCTGATGGCGCCTTGACAGCTTGCGCAACCAAAAATTCAAAGTTAGCTGATGATATATTGTTACTGCGAGACATTCTTACCATAATTCTACCCAATACGCGAGCCTTCCCATCTCGTTAGCTACTTCTTATGACCAAGTATACTCGCCCTATAGGAGCGAGGTCAATCAATATCACCGAGACTAAGCTTTCGGTTGCTATCCTTCAGATCATTGTAACCTTCGTTAGATACCGGAAAGAAGCCCGCGTAGACGAAGGGCTTGACTTCTTTGTAGCCGGGGAGGGGCTGGATAACTTGACTCACTGCTCTATTATATCCTACATTTCACTATTATAAAGTCGTAAGCTTTTGTGTTTGCATATCACGAATGCTTTTCAACATCAGTCTTACGACAATAGCAGCATGCATTTTCGTACTCGCGAAAAAAATCAAACTTCTTCCTCATGATGATATCCTGTAACCTATTATTCAACAGAAACTCTAACTGCTAGGCGATCATACCTGATGAAGCGCTACAATACGCAAATCAACAACATCACTTATGCATATGCAGTGCAACAATGAACAACGCCACTTAATTATTTTGTCTGTGTATTCCTCACAAGATCATCTAACCCCTGGCCAAGTTCAATACTGTGAGGATCGTCCGGATCAAAGACTTTTGCGCGCTCAAAGTCGATCGGCCGCATTGATGCGATATGGTATTGACCATTATCGTCCCTGTTGTATTCAATAATAAAGTCTTTCAAGCGCCACGGCTTATCAATCCCGGTGTCGCGCCGTACGGTCTCGGCAATGTCTCGCATGCGCGAAAGAGCGTCGGCCATCAACTCTCGCTGATTTGCCTCCGACACAGCATTGTTTGCAAAGAAATCTTTTACCGTTCGTCCGCTATCGCCATTTATCTTTTCCATCACTACAAAGCCTTGCTGTCCGCTCGTAAAGACCCGGGCGATTGGCTTTGGCGTATCAACACCAAGTTTGCGTAGCAATAAAAGTGCCTCAAATTCATCGATTGGCCCCTGCTGCTTTGCCTTCACGACGTTTTTCACAATCACCTCGGTGTCGCCGCCAATTGATAGCTCAAAAACCGCCTCACCAGGATACGGATCGTTTGGGTTCGCTATTTTGAGCGATGTCGCAGACTGCAATAGCTCAGCACCAATATCATGGCTCGAGAACAATTCAGCCAGCCGGCCTTTCACCGCCTCGCTATATTCCCCATCGATTCTCATTTCTCGTTGGCCTTCTAGGCGCTTCACCTCGTAACCCAAATTGACTGGCTCCGTGCTTTTTAGCTCGCGAGTATAATAATGCCTGCTCAGAGCTAGCTGTGTCATACGAAAAGCCAGCCGTTCATCAGGTTCGGTCGGTCGGCTATATGGTTCCAGCCTGCCATCTTCGGTGCGATACAAACCCTCTGCCGACTCTTCGTCCTTGACATGGTGTTCTATAGTATTTACTATCTGATCTCTTTCTGGCTTGTCACCTTTTAGTCCCAGCACTGTTCTTGGTCGGTCACTTGCACTAAGCAGTCTAATTTGATTGTCACGGTCTGATTCTGACACTCCTAGCACTCTCATAATGTCTTCAGGAATCGTTCCTGTAAATCCAGTATCGTAGTAATGGGCAGCATCTGGATTTTGGATACGAGGATGCAGATATTCATCTTTCACTACATCATCAAGCTCATCGCGGAACCCTCGCGGATACACAAGGTAGGTAGGGAACTCCATGAGCGACCCGCCCGCCGCGTGGCTACTCATACCAAGCCTGCGGCGGCGCGCGTAGAGTTGAGCGCGACGCGCCACGTACGCATAGACGCCGTCACGACCGAGGAATACTTCTTGAAATTCTCTCTCACCTATTCGCTTAGCGTCCCACTCGGCAAACAATTTATCGTAATATTTAGTATCAACTCTAAGTACCTGATTGAATGCTTTAGCCGCTCTTTCTAGAGCTTCAGGTAGACCATACTCGTCCATTACGGCTATATAATCTGCTACCAGTCTACGATAAGCTGGCCAGATATCGCCTAACTTGTCACCACGCTTACCAAACATCTCTTGAGAATATTGGTCTCCGTACTGCGACGCTATATCTGCCCGTAGTTTATCGTAAGCTTGTTGAATTGTCTCTGCAAGTTCTCTATCTTCTTCGGTCTCGGGAGATCGCAAACGTCGATTGGCTTGGATTGCTCTTTCGTGAAACTTCGTCCCTGGTCGAGATGATGTCACGTGTTCCATATCGCCCGCCTCATCAGCATACGGATTATATTTCTCTACGCCCTGCAGATCTGGCTTGAGTTCGGCAATATGCGCACGTAGCTTAGACGCCTCTTCTGAACCAATAAGTCCCTCTAAGTCAAGCTGAGCAACTTTTTGCGCGGTCGAATAGTGATTGGCGCATGCCCACAATACAGTACACTGCGCAGCTGTATCCATGCCGTAATCTGATAAATGCTCGAGGACAGCGTCCGCTACATCAGCGTCTAGTTTTATCTTATCTATACAACCAAGAACTATTTCTGAGGTAGATTCACCAAAGACATGTGCACATTGCAATACTTGTAATTCGTAGCCAGCGTCGATTAGTTTATGGGCGACGCTGGCGTCGAGGCCAGTGAAGTTATCGAGATTTCCGACTACCTCCCCACCATCACCAGCGTCGATTAGTTGGTGGGCAATTTCGCTGTGGTTGAGGCCGGTGAATTTATAGAGATATCTGACTACCTCCCCACCATCACCAGCGTCGACTAGTTTATGGGCGACGCTAGCATCGAGGCCGGTGAATTTATCGAGGTTGTGAGCGATTAGCCAACCACTGCCGGCGTCGATTAGTTTGTGAGCAATTTCGTTATGGTCAAGGCCGGTGAATTTATCGAGATATCTGACTACCTCCCCACCATTACCGGTGTCGATGAGTTGGTGGGCGATTTCGCTGTGGTTGAGGCCGGTGAATTTATTGAGATTTCTGACTACCGCCCCACCATCACCAGCGTCGATGAGTTGGTGGGCGACACTGGCGTCGAGGTTGGTGAATTTATTGAGATTTCTGGCTACCGCCCGACCATCACCAGCGTCAATGAGTTTTTGGGCGATTTCGCTGTGGTTGAGGCCGGTGAAGTTATCGAGATATTCGGCTACCTCCCGACCATTACCAGCGTCAATGAGTTGGTGGGCGATTTCGCTGTGGTTGAGGCCGGTGAAGTTATTGAGATATCCGGCTACATACCCACCATTACCAGCGTCGATGAGTTGGTGGGCGGCATGGCTCGTCAACTGATAGCTAGAGTCTCCTCCTCTTTCCAGAATCTCAAGCAATTCAGCGACAGTATGCGTGTCTTCTTTATCTTCTGGTGTCTGCTGGACGCCTCTTTCACTATCTCGTATAGCTTGATCAGCAAGAGAACTACCGACACGAGAAAGAGGAGTCTCTTCATGATTTACTGAGTTCTCTGTAGGGTTATCTGTAGAATACTTTGTCGGGTCTTCAGGATCCAGAGAGCCTTTGGCTACGTGTTCAGAGTTGCCTGTTGTCATAATTCCTCGTATTTTGCGACTGTTTATTTCTATTTAATGATTATGATTTATATTGTAGCATTAGGCATTGGACATTGCAAGGGATCTATAATAGCCACCACCTCTGCAGAAAAACAAGATAACCTTTAAAACTATTGCAAAGGTAGTGGGGATTTTACAGTAAATCGATTTATAGTATCCATACTGATTCAGCAGAGAATTACAAACTAATTTATAACTGCTCAAAAATCTTATGGGCTTGATTCTTGCCAATAGTCTGAACCAATTCAGAGTAGCTCATCCACTGACCGCGTTTAGTTTTGTCGCGACGATAATCCTTCTCATCAGTGATATCGCCCTTAACTATCGCATCAACATTATGCCAAGCAATCCAAGGTGTGCCATCGTTCATAAAGCTATAATCCAGATGAACACGATTTTCGTTGATTAGTTTATAACCTGACGACGAAAATCCGCGCGCATACAACTCGCGGAGAATAACGTCTGCTAGCTCGGCAAAACTGTCAGCCGTAACGCATAAAAAATCATCATATTCCTCACCGAGCTCGTACGATCGGCCATTTATAAAAGCACAATACAAATCATCGTCGACAATTTTTTCATCCAGCCACACGCGGCGGTCGCGTGTTATCGGAATTACGCGGCATCTAATTTTCTCTGTAAAATTTTTGAAGTTATTCATTCTATATCCAATTTCCGTTTCATGCGCTTTGCGTATCTATATACGATACGCTATTTAATATTTCTTCAAACACTTTGCTATTTTGCTTCCAATATTCATTGTAAGAGAATACCGATATGTAGCGAAGACATCCGTCTTCGCGGCCAACAGCTAAGCGTGTTACCATTTTAGTATTTTCAGGTCGAGAACCGCAACTTGATGTAATTCTGACAATACCAACTAAACCATTTTGTTCCAAAGTATCGTCCTTGACATCGACAGTCGCTTGACAATTTTCCAATCCCTTAATAGTAAAGAATCTTTTCGCGTCTTCGCGCAACTCTTTGCTATCATAAGCCATTTTGCGCACTAATTCATAAGCTTCATCAGGCGCAGCTGGTAACACCAACCGCTCCGAATCCTGAGTCACGCCAACACCGCTAATTGACTTATTATCCTTGCCCAGTTTATCGCCGTAACCTTCAGTTTTACCGTTTTTTACATCAATCCTTTGCCACTGCTTTGGTATTAGAAAACGGGTTTTCTGAGTCCTTGCTTCAACCAAATTTTTACTTTTCAGATAGACTGGCACTTCATGCAGCAAATAATCATACGAAGTGTAAGCGCTTACACTGAAACACACTAAAGCTAAGATTAATTTGAGTATTTTTGTTTTCATTTGTACATTTTAATAATAGCACACGTTACTACAGCTCTACATCCGGTAAGTCCTTCAATTTCTTGCCGTCAAAACAAAAGTAGGCTGCGCCTTGATACGCACCACTATCATTAACTTGATTCCTGTCCTCAAATATTTTTCGCACCAGCGGCGACAGTAGCCATCGCTGCCCGCCATATTCAACTTCGCGCTCGCCAACAATTTTTGCTACAATTGTTTTATCTTTGAGAAAGACAACCTCATCGCCGTTTTTGAGGCCTTTTCGATAAAAGCTAAACTTTTGATTACTATTTTTAGCTTTGGTGATTTTGTCAAATTCCGCTTCTTTGTTCTTTTGCTCCGGAAAGATAACATCGCCCTCAAACGACAGCAACAGCTGCCGCACCAAATCGTAATCAAGCGCAAAAAGCTCGCTACTACCGACTCGATGCTTGGCGAATATTTCGTGCAGTAGCGTTTCCTTTTCGGAATAGTCAACCACCTCGATCGCAAACAACCGCTTCAAGCCAACCACATTGTAGTAGCCATTCGCCTCAAGGAAACGCATCCGCTCTGAGTACTGCTTGGTTTGTGTCTTGCCGATTTTGATAAGGCCTGACACTGCGGTGGTCATGACGTAGATGATGCCTTTGCTCACTTCTAGTCTCCTATTTGGTCTCTTTCGTGAAGTACTTCTTCAGCGTCACCGTATCACCCACCCGCGCTTCACGCGTGGTTTTCAAGTTGGTGACGATGTAGCCAATTTCACCGGTGTCCAGCGACGGATCGGCAATCATGCCGGGACTGAGATGACCAACTTCCAGTGCCAGCCCATTAGCACCAGTCGCCATCATGCGAATCGCTTCACCTTTTTTGATTTGCCCATCCACCACTCGCACGTACAAAATCACCCCGCGGTAATCATCATAATAACTATCAAAAATCAGCGCCCGCGTCGGGTCGTCTGGCTGGCCAGTCGGTGCCGGAATTCGCTCAACAATCGCCTCCAAAACTTGGTCGACGTTCTGCCCCGTTTTAGCAGAAATATGAATAATTTCGCTTTCATCGCAGCCCAGCAGATTCATCACTTGCTTGGACACGCGCGGCACATCAGCAGCCGGCAAATCAACCTTGTTCAGCACCGGGATAATCGTGAGGTCTTGCTCCATCGCCAAGTAAACATTCGCCAGCGTCTGCGCCTGAATGCCTTGACTGGCATCAACCACCAACACCGCACCCTCGCAAGCCTGCAACGAGCGGCTAACTTCATAGCTAAAATCAACGTGGCCGGGCGTGTCGATGAGGTTGAGGTCGTAGACAGTTGGCTGAGTCAGCCCATTCACTCCAACACCTGCACAAGCCCGAGAATCAGACTGCGCTAAGCGGGTAGTAGTCGATGAGGTAGCGCCCGCTTCTGAAGAAATCTCTGATTTTTCAGAAGAAGGGGCGGATCGACTGACAGGACCCGCGTCTAGCGACCGACGTGAAGACTCTGCAAGAGTCTTCGACGATGGGAGCGGTGATGTGCCGCTCACCTCCACCTCCTGATATTCATATTTCATCCGCACTGGCGCGAGCTTAATAGTGATCCCTTTCTCACGCTCCAAATCCATACTATCCAGCAGCTGCGACTTCATCTCGCGCTTCTCCACCGTCCCCGTCATCTCCATCATCCGATCGGCCAGCGTCGATTTGCCGTGATCAATATGAGCGATGATGCAAAAATTACGGATACGCTCCACTCTAACGCCTCACTCTGCCGAATAGCAGCTGTCGTAATTTCGCAACAATCGGATCCGCCTCTTCAAGCTTAAATACTTTGCTTAAAGCTATATATACCGCAAAACTCACCACCACAATAACAGTAAACTTCGGGAAAACCGCCATAAAATTCATATCACGCGACTGCAGCTGTAGCATCTGTACCACAAAATAAGTCACCACACCCATAATCGCACTGGCAATCATCATAGTAATAATACTGCGCAGTGTCTTGCGATTAAAAATACCTGGTGTACGTACGTGTAATATAGTCAGCAAAATCGCAATCTCTACCACTGAAACAATCGATTGCGCCCAAGCCAAACCAAACACTCCCCAGCCGAACAGCTGCGTGAAAATTATTGCCAATACAATATTCAACGATATCGTCGCTATCGAAATATACAGAGGTGTTCGCGTATCTTGCTGCGCGTAGAACGTTCGCGCCATGATGTGATAAAGCGTCCGGAAGAATATCGATATCACTAACGCGCCGAGAACACTAGCAATCGCCGGCTGCCCGCCGTTCTTGATAAACGCCACCACATAACCACGCGCAAAAAAAGTAATCACAGCAATCGGCAAAGCCAGCCAGACAATCCAGCGGAAAACCGAGCGCAGCTCTTTCTTGAAGAGGTCAACTCGCCCTTCCGCTAACCGTTCAGTCATCCGCGGAAAAGCCGCATTGCTAATAGCTACGCCGACTAAATTTACCGGCATCAAGCTCAAGCTCGACGCCTGCTGGTAAACACGCATAATTCCGTCGCCCATTCGTGACGCTAGATTAATTTCAACAATTCCATTAAAATAATCAATTCCTTGATCAATTGAGCGCGGCGGTAGAAGTTTCAAGACTTGACGAAAACCTTTGTTGCGCCAAGAAATCACCGGGCGATAATCAAAGTTTACGCCAACCAGACCAATTGAACTAACCACTAGCTGCAGAATTGCCCCTAGCACCACGCCAAGCGCCACACCCATAATGCCGCCTTCAAAAATCTGCCAGCCAAAAATATTAATGCCGTTAGTAAAATACTTAGCACCGACGACGATGCCTAAATTATAGATGGTTGGTGCAAGCGCCAAAAAAGTAAACCGGCCGATTGCCTGCTGCATACTCGATACTACCGTCGCAATCGCAAACAAAAACGGATTGACAGCAATTATACGCATCATACTCACCGCCAAAGCATGTCCTTGTTCGCCAAAGCCCGGGCCAACAACATAGCGCACCAGCGGGTCGGCAAAGATGATAATTAGCACGCTAGTGATTAACGTCAATACCGCAAAGAGATTCAGCAAGCTTGAACTCAGCTCCCACGCCGATCGCTTATTGCCGCTCGCCAAACGCTGATTAAACACTGGGATAAACGATACGCTCAAAGCGCCCGACACTAGCAGGAAATACATAAAATCCGGCACGGTAAACGCCGCTACATAGGCATCAGCACCCACTTTATAAGTGTCTAGGTACATGCCATTAATTAAACGATCGCGGTAAATCCCCAGCAAGCTTGACAGCATTGTCGATCCAGACAGCAGAATTGCCGCCCACTGTACTGACAATTTGCTATTCGCTTTCGCAACAACCGACCGTACTCGACTTCCTCGCCCCGCCATAGTTTATGCGTGTAGTTTTACTTCCTTTGGCAGCACCGCATCCTTCATGTATTTAGCGGCGTCTTCTTCTTCGAGAGTTTCGTTTTTGAGCAAAGCATCCTTGAGCTTTTCAAGCACTGCCCGATTCTTGCTGAGTATTGTCTCAGCACGAACCGACGCTTCCTTAATCAGCGCCTCGACCTCGTTGTCAATCTCTTGCGCTGTTGCTTCTGAATATGGCCGGTCGTGGGTAATTTTGTCAAAAACCATGCCGCCATTGTCCTCGTGGAAGACTTGGTCGCGCAGTTTCGAGCCCATGCCTTGTTCAACTATCATATTGCGGGCAACTTTAGCGGCGTGGCGCAAATCACTGCCAGCGCCAGTAGTGATACCATCATCACCGTAAATCAGCTTCTCGGCAATCCGACCGCCCAGCGCTCGCGCTAGAATATCTTTGAACTCGTAAACATTAGTGTAACTTCTGTCTTCTGGAGGCAAGAACCACGTCACGCCGCCCGTACCGCCGCGCGGAATGATAGTGATTTTGTGTACTGGATCGCTATCTGGCAAGACATGACCAACAATGGCATGGCCAGCTTCGTGATAAGCTGTTAATTCCTTTTCGTGATCGTTCATCACTTTAGCTTTACGCTCCGGGCCGATAGCCACTTTTTCAAAAGCTTCGGTCAGGTCGTCATTCGACACTTTCTTGGAGTTGCGCCGCGCTGCAATGATTGCCGCCTCGTTGGCAATATTCGCCAAATCAGCACCACTGGAACCAGCCGTCTTGGCTGCTAATTTATCAAGATCAACCGTGTCGTCAGTCGGCTTATTTTTGAAATGAACTTTCAAAATAGCTTCGCGATCTTTGCGCTCCGGCAAACTAATCGTTACGTGCCGGTCAAAGCGGCCTGGCCTGAGCAGCGCTGGATCAAGCACGTCAGCCCGGTTGGTCGCCGCGATTACAATCACATTGGTGTCCGCTTCAAAACCGTCCATCTCTACCAAAATTTGATTCAGCGTCTGCTCGCGCTCGTCATGACCGCCGCCCATACCGCTGCCGCGTTTGCGCCCGACGGCGTCAATCTCATCGATAAAAACAATCGCCGGCGCGTTTTTCTTGGCCTTCTGGAAAAGGTCGCGCACACGGCTGGCACCAACACCGACAAACATTTCAACAAACTCTGAACCAGAAATAGAGAAGAAAGGTACATCTGCCTCACCAGCGACTGCCCGCGCTAGCATTGTCTTGCCGGTACCTGGATCGCCGACTAGCAGCACACCCTTCGGGATTTTGGCACCGAGGCTTTGATATTTTTTCGGATGCTTGAGAAAGTCAACGACCTCTTGTAAATCCTGTTTAGCATTATCATTGCCAGCAATATCGTCAAACACCACCCGCTCTTTATCAAGGCCGTATAGCCTAGCCTTACTTTTACCAAAACTCATCGCCTGGCTATTCTGGCCCTGAGCTTGCCGCATCATAAAAACAAACAGCGCGCCGATCAGCAGCACTGGCAAAACCACCGTCATCAAAGTCAGCATCAAAGAATTATCAACTGGCGCGCTATCCGAAACAACCGCACGGCCTTTTTCGTTAAGTATATTGTCTTTCAGTAGCGACGAAACCCCGCCGCCTAAGTATGTCCGCTTAGACGGCTTATTCTCGCCCTTCATGGTCACCTGAAGGTCGCCGCCTTGGCCTTCGATCCTGGCTACTTTGCCTTCGTTGGCGTCTCGAATCACCTGAGCGATTGGTACTTCCTGGAGCGGCTTAGCCGGCATAAATGCCGCATATAGCGACAGTCCTATCAAAACGATAATTGCCCAGAATAAACCGAGCCGAACTTTATTACTCACCTTTTGTTTACGAGGTTTAGGCATTGAAATATATATCCTTTCGTGGTTTTATAATCAAATTCAGAATATCTCTGTAATTATACCACCTTCGCGCAGTAAGTTCGAGAGGCAATTTCTAATTGCACGCCATCGCCGACATCAATTTTGGCACCTGGCCGCGCCGTCTTGATAGCCAGCAAAGCCCGCTGAGTACGCGGCCGAGTCGGGCGCAATCCGCCAGTTTGCCCAGCAATATCGCTCGCTAACAGCTCTAACGCTACATCATCATCAATCTGCGATAGAAAATATCGCGAACCGCTATTATGCAGCATGATCCGCTCAGTTTCGCGTTCAATATCTTTCCGTAAAGCTAACTGTCTAGCACGCAACTGCAATAGTTTTACAATTGTGCGTTGATTAATAACACTTTTTAGTGCTTTTCTGACACGATTGCGTTGATAAAGACCGCTTGCGTTCGTTCCGTCTTCAACCCACTCCAAGCGATGCTGCAGCGCATAATCGTACAACTGCGTCTTGGTAAAAGAAATCAGCGGACGTTTAACTCCTGCGCGCGCTAACACAGCCAACCCGCGCCACCCCGTACCTCGCTCAATATTGATAGCAACCGTTTCGGCAACATCTTCAGCATGATGCGCCGTAACTAGCACCGCGCCAAACTTCTGCGCCTGTGCTAGCAAAAAGTCATACCGCTTCTGGCGCGCTAATTCTTCGCTAGCATTCGGCCCGAGATTAAGCGCCGTCGAAACGAACGGTAAATTATATTTCTGCGCCAACGCTGCCACAAACCGTGCATCAGCGCGCGAAGCCTCGCCGCGGATTCCATGTTCGACATGCGCTACAATTAGCCGATGATCTGACCGGCTCAGTATATCCAATAAACACACGCTATCCACGCCGCCAGAAACTGCCACTAGGTAAGTCATATTACTTTTTATTATAATCCATCAGGACGCTAGTATTAATTGATAATATATGCAGTAATACATTTATAAATAGCGCGTACTACCAAACGGAATCTTGGTGCGAACCGCCTCGGTATTAAGCGTACTAGCAGCGTGAATAGTCCGAGCGCCGTACCGCTGATTAATCTCGTCAATCGCCCAAGTGGTTTGCTGCTCGCGCGCTAATTCGTCGCCAAACAAACTCAGTTGATCGCTGGTGCTGTTATACAGATTATAACAGTGCACGCCTATCTCGCGTATATCGCCAGCCGGCGCCTGGCAGAATAGCTCTTCGGCCACGCGCCACAACGCAGCATCGCTAAACATTGGCAGCGGCGCTAAATATTTACGCTGCCAGTAATTACCCGCGCGACCCCAGCGTCCATTATTCGACGATAGCTTTGAGCTGCTACCCACACCCGCCATTCGCACATAAATACCGACGCCGCGCGCCGACTTGCGCTGTGAACGCAATTTTCGTCCAACCGCCTCGACTAAATTATGTAATCGAGCGGCTATTTGTTGCCGCGGCATATTGCGCTCCTCTAGTACGTATTGGCGGCCGCATGTTTTAACGTCGCTTATCAAATCATCGACTTCCCAGCCATGCAGACGTTGATACCATTTTTCACCATTAATACTATGAAAAGCAGCATGAAGCGCCTCTGGCGACGATTCATACATTTGCAACGGCGTAAAAATACCCACCGCGTTCAGCCGCTGCTCGTTGTGCCGCGCAATTCCCGTTAGATCGCGTAAAGTTAAGTTAGCTAACACCGTTTGTACATTTTGCGCCGTCACGACATCAAGCCCGTCAGGTTTATGCAAGCTAGCCGCCATCTTGGCCCAAAAACGGTTAGTACCGATACCGATATTACAACGCATATACGAACCTACTTCGGTGCGCAATCGCTGCTTTATCTCTTTGCCGATGGCTTCTAAACCGCGCGACCGCATCGATTCGGGCGCTACTGCAAAATCAATTATACCTTCATCAATGCTTTTCATTACCACCGACGGACTATAGCTGTTCATAATTCGTAGCAGCTGCCGATATACCCAGCGATATTTCGGCGGATCGCTGTCGAGTGCTACTAGCTCGGGACACAGGCGTTTAGCTTGGCGATATTTCATGCCAGCCTTAACGCCGTAAGCTTTCGCTTCGTAACTCACGGTGATAACCGAAGTGTTCTCGACCAAACGATTAACTACCGCCACTGGCCGCCCGCGCAACAGCGGCCGCGACTGCTGTTCAATAGTCGCAAAACAGCTATTGAGATCTATATGCATAATCAGCGGTAATGTTTGATTATGTTCCAAGTTTAAGCCATTTGAGAGGGATTGCTTTCTTTGGCTAGCTGGTTCAGCCATGCTCCGCCTCGCGCGTCAATCGCCAAGTCAACCGCTCGCTATCGAATTCCAGCCGATAATCAGCTTGCCCGTCCGTCACATCAAAAATATGCATCGTTCGCCGTCCTTTAGCTACTGGATGCCGCAAACCTAGCTCGCTTACTTCAATTTCACGCCCATTCGGACGCCTAAACCGCCGCGGCACGCACAATTCTAAACCGCTGCCAAACGTCGCAATAACTTCTACTCGTTCATTTAATTCTAGCTCATCGTTCACGGCAAAATTATAGCACAGAATAGCAAACCGCCCTTGACACAGAAGGGCGGCCCACTAGAGAAGTACGGGAAATATTTCTCGAAGTATATTGTCCGCCAGCTTCATTAAATTATCCTTAAAAAACCTAGCTTGCCACCGATTACTGTTATCTGCTATAATCTACAGTGCTTTACTCTTGCGGCACTGTAGCTCAGTTGGTTAGAGCGTAGGACTCATAAGCCTAAGGTCACTGGTTCGATCCCAGTCAGTGCTACCAA
>ERZ773263.787-NODE-787-length-20803-cov-3.755543_pt1 | contig 20803 bp, 29 predicted proteins | sample MGYA00511076_ERZ773263 | MGnify/ENA primary metagenome ERZ773263 (study PRJEB29015, sample SAMEA2738155) | human oral metagenome | biome: human oral; feature: human-associated habitat; material: saliva | place: China | collected 2195 ... | reverse complement strand
GCTAGACCGTACAGTGATAAATTGCTTTTCATCTTGTTTCGCCCACTCTTTACAACGATTAATTAAGCGCTCTTTTATGGCTGTTTCAATAGCATTTTTAATTTCTGCTACTTGATGGCCTTGCGTCATAGTTACTTCAATTGTGTAATTAATCGGAACAGGTTCAGCCTTAGCTACTGTTACAGTATGTCCGATAGGTGCTAGTCCGTAGCCTTTACCTTTAGGCATCGGATCTATAACATTTTCAACCTCTTTTATAAGTTCATCATCTGCTGGGCCGTAATCACTGTTTAACACTACCAATTTAACAGTACCGCCACCATTCCAACATCGGTATACTTTAACACCACCAACACCAGGAATGGCTAACACCTTTTCTTTATAATCAGCACCATTACCGCCATAGGCTTTAGATTTCAACGCCTCGAAATAGCGTTGACGGAATACTTCTGTTTCTTCCTCATCTTCTCCTGGTGTGATATTCTTCAAGATTTTAGCGGTAGTTAAACCATTAATACCTTGAATTGGTGTAATATCACCTGTTACAAAGTTAGGGGAACGCCCAAATTGTTCGCAACGCATTTTATATTTATGCTCATCGGCACTCAATACTTCCGTTACAATGAAATTGTATTCATTGTAATTAAACCTAGAACCGATAGGGATGTCCATATTGAATTGTGCCTCAAATTCCCCTTGTGTAGCTGGCTCTGGGTAGATATTAAATTCAGCTGCACGTAGAATTAAGAATTCTCTATCAGCAGTCCTTGCAAACGCTTGTTTCAAAATAACATCGGCCAGAATATAGAGTTCTGCAAATTCAATACTAGCTGGAGCAGTAGCATCATAGATTACACTGCCCTCACGGCGGTCAAATTCGTCTTTGACCCTATCAAGCATTTGCTTTTCTATCCTGTCAGCCGTCATATGCTCATACAATACCGCTCACCCCTTTCTTAATCCCTTGCAATGTACCATATATAGTATCAACATCGAATTCAGTCATAACATCACCACCATTATTGCTGAATTCAAAGTTATATACCTTGGTTATTCTATCGTCATTCAGCAAGGCCTCTTCTATTCGCCGTTGTAATTCAGCATACACATATGGAATAGGCTGTCCAAATAAGTCTTGTAATTCGATACCATAATTCCAACTGTAAATAATATATTGATATCGCTCTGTATTGATGATTTTATAAATTGCTTGTTCCATAGCTCGCAACTTATCTGCATATCCTCGTATTTGGCTATCAGTTCTAAAATCAACATCATATGTATGCGATGGTTCTATATAATTTACAGTATCTGGAATTAGCGTATCATTAGTTTGTTTTGGTAAAAGTAAATTATCTGCCATTATTTAGTTGTACACCCCCTATTTGGGTTATACCAACGATCTAACGCTATATACCGTTGTCCGCCAGTTTCCTTTAACATAATGACCTTATCACCCATAACTAATTGATTATGTACTAGGAATTTCTTTCTTCCTGTGTAATCGTGGTTATGACTTGCATATTCAGCATATCCACCGCCACCTGCTCTATTTTCTGTTACATGGTCTACACTCATTTCAACAGTCCATTCACAGGTATTCTTAGTAAGAATGATGTTTTCTTCTGGGATGGTTAGATTAGGGTCTATTTTAATGGCAAGTGGCGATACACTCACCACTTCACCAACGATTATTTCCATAGGTTCGCCATTTTGAATAACTGTGCTAGCTATTTCCTTTATGGTATTAACCATTTTCATATATTCACTATCCATTATGACACCCCCATTCTTATAATCTTAGTTGGTGCCTCGTCATCATGCCATGCATAATTTGCGTTGCCGTATTTCATAGCATAGCCACGGCTTGACGAATTACCAAAGCAACCGCCAGCACCATCAGCAATTACCACATGATCATCATCACCATAAATCAACAAATCGCCTTTGTTAGCGTATCCGTTAAATTGTTCAGTAACATAACCTTTAGCCTCAAGGTTTTGGCGAAGTGTAGGAACAGATGCCGTTCCCTTGTTATATTCAGCAGCAAGGTCTTTATTGTAGTACGAACCAGTCGCACATACTGTATCAGCACACCCAACACTGCCATATTGAGATACACGCCCATCATTAGCACTAAATGCGGTATCAACCTGTCCAGCAGTACCACCAGCACCAGTAGCAACGGCACTATTAGATCGTGTATTTTTAGCCGCATCAATCTTTTTGACTGCCTCGGCATCTTCATCTTTTGCTACTTCGTATGTTGCATCATTATCAACGTATCGCAAATCTAAATCCATTCCGTGAAATCCTGTTTTAAACGTATGCGTAACAGATGTTACCATCATGTAATTATTGATAATCATATCCCCAAAGTTTCGATTGATATACACCAATGAACCACCACGTACACGTACATCACCAATGACATTTTTGAGTTTAATCTCACGGCTTTTCTTATTCTTATGAGCCATAATTGCTTTAGCTTGTGCTACTGCATTAATATCTTTCTCTTTAGGAATGAGTAGATATTGCAATCTACCCCATTTCTCGATATTTTTATCGTCTTTAGCAATAAATGTATTCTCTAAACTGCTTGATGCACCATTTGGAACAGTACGTACGATTTTTACATAGTTGTATGTATCCTTATCGATGGAAGTGGTATATTGCACATCTTCCATGCACTCATCATCGATGTATATGTCTGTTTTCATAGTTTCAAATGATGCTAATCGTAATTCACCAGCATCATCATACAGATGATAGAATGCATGATTAGGTGTGTATATAGTCGTTTTATCAAGCAATTGGCATATCATTTCTTGTAATGACTTATCTTTGAATATTGTTTTAGGATTTTCAGGCGTTTTCCATACAGTATCGTCCATATATCCACAATTCAAATGATAATCTTCGGCTATCATCTTGATAAATTCAGTTGCCGTCATTGAACCAATAACATAGCAATCTTTATTTTTCAAATAACGTAATTGATCATAGCAAGTAACCGATATAGCATTCTTGCCATCACGTTGCTTTTCAAACACATACCCAAAGAATACAGCACCACCATTTAAAGTGAATTTAACTGTATCCCCTTCTTCAAAATTGAGATTAGTGTCTTTAGGCACTTTAAATGTCATTTTACTTGGAACACAATCAATCGCCCTTATTATCTGTACATCATCTTGAGGTTCTACTAGCCACAAATCACCAGTACTTTTATTTCTGATAGTTAATTCATAGTGCAATTGCATTGGCATAGGTATTGGAGTGATAACACCATTGATTTGAGATTTTTCAACAGTTTTGTTTTCTTCTACAGCCATTCGTTATTACCTTCTCGTTTTAGTTGGATAACTTGACCTACACCCAAGATGGCTGGCACTGCTATTTTGTTAAGTGCAGCAATTTGGAATAAGTTTTCTGTATTCCCCAATTGCTTTTTAACAATCTGCTGCAGCGTTTGATCTCGTGATACCTTAGCAGTAGATGCTACCGCCTTATTATCCGTTGGTCTATCCTGTTTCACGCTACCTTTAGCCGTGCCATCTTTATCGGTTTTTACTTCAATACGTTTCGCTCCCCAATCTCTCCATTGTTTCAATGATATATTGGCGTATGAATCAAATCCATTATCCGCATCTTCCTCGATACTGTAATTTTCAAGCGTACATTTCATATTAGTCATTGCTAGCATCTGTCCGTCTGGTTTCATTCTAACTACGATGAATTGAAATCTTGTTTTTGTTGTTTTCAACTTTTCAAGTTCATCAACGTAGTACTTCGCTTTTTTAGACTTGAATAGCATTGATTCGTTAAATGGATAATCTGAATTAGGTAAAAGGAATTTAAAAGAAATATCAGTCAATCCAGCTGGCTTGATAATATTAACTTCGCCCTTGCCCAATAAATCAATAGTTTCATTTTTGCCATTAATAGTAGTGGTTAATTCCTTAGGGGGAATTGGTATTTGCATCGTTCCTAAATAGAAATAGTACATTTATATCCCCTCTCTTTGAATTGTAAACGCATCTTTTAAGCCTTTTGCGATTTGACTTGTAAATCCATCTAAATCAGTACCATTATTGATTTCAACATCGTTATTCATTTGGATGTGAATCACATTGGCATCTTGCCATTTCTTCAACGATTTATCGATAGCACTTTCACGTAAGGCCTTGATTTCTTCGTTTGTCATATCAATTGAATTAGCAATTTTACCTGTGTTTTTAGCAGTTTTACCAGTATTTTTCTGCGTTTTATCTGCATTATGATCCGAACCAGGTGTAATTTTGCTAGCATCGAATTCTTTCGGCTTGTTGATTTCTGGCATCTTAGGAATTAGATTTTCTAGGCTTAAACCAGCACCTACACCATATCCCTCTGACATAGCTTGTAATGGGCTTGTGTAATCCATCTTGTTCATAACAGTATTTTCACCGCCAGCAATCTCAAAACGTTGGAGCATCCCTGTTGAATCGCCAACTTCATCGACTTTTACACCAGGAATCTTATTGATAGCACCGATAATATCGTTAATACGTTGCTTAATGTATCCCCAAATGCCATTCCATATATCAACAAATAGGTTGCCAACTGCACGCAATGGGTCTTTAAATACATTAGCCAAGAAATTGACAAATGCTGCGATGATATTCCAACCAAATGCGAATACGTTGTAAATAACAGAACCAAACGCATAGAATGCAGCAACTACAATGCCCAAGATGCTTATATTGGTATCGCAGAAATAATTAATAACTTCAATTGCTAAATAGAATACCGCAATAACAGCCACAATTAAGCCGATTATCCAAGCTAAAGGGCAAGCATACAATGCAGCATTTAATCCCTCTTGTGCTACTATCATAGCCAATATTGCTGCAGTTTCTATCCAATCAGCCGCCGCCTTAATTGCCATGGCTCCAGCTGCTACTATTGTTCTTGCTGCTGCGATACCAGCTTGTATAGCGTAATAAGCCATTACACCACCTAATACAATCATAGCTAAATACATGATAGACGAGTGTTGACGGATAAAGCTTGATAGCGTGTTAAAGGCCCATATAGAGGTATTAATCGTTTCACCAATCACACCTACAAGCCAATAGAATACAGGTGCCACAGTTTGAATGGCTCCTGTTACGTTATCAACTAATTCACGTATTCCCTCATTATTGGCAAGGTCAGAAATACGTTGAAATACAGGTTCAAATGCTTGAACCGCTTTATTTTTAATCGACTGCATATGATCACCCCAAGTTTTTGGTAATGATTCAAACTGCTTTTCGATTTCAGGTATATTATTCATGATGGCATTTTTTATTACATCAGCAGTAACTTTACCTTCTGATGCTAGTTTTTTAAGTTCGCCACGAGATACCCCCATTGATTTAGCAATGATATTCTCAATCATTGGAGCATTTTCGGCAATTGAACGGAATTCATCGCCTTGTAACTGCCCACTCGCTAGACCTTGCGTTAATTGGAGCATAGCGTTTCTTTGTGCCATTTTCGATGCACCACCAATGGCGAATACCTTTTGAATACCTTCCATGAATTCTACGGCTTGCCGAGGGTCTTGGAATGCATCATGTGCCGATTGTGATACTTGAATTACCGCATCAGCCATATCCATATATCCGCCTCTTGCACGTTGAGCAGATTCAAATATTTGCTTGTTTAGATAAATGGCATTTTCTTGACTGCCTGCCACGAGTTTCAATCTAGCTTGTACGCTTGCCCATTCTGCAGCCGTATCTGTGATTGAATCAATAGCACCCCTAACCATTCCAACACCATTCATGACTGCATTTGCCAATAAGTTACCAGCAAAGCTATTCATGATGCCGCCAAGGCTAGCTTTTAGCGTTTCGCTTGCATTTGACACTCCATTCATTTTGTTGTGCAACGTGTTCATTGATTGATAGGCTTTTTGGGTTGCATTTGCGGCTGCATTCATTGCATTAGGAATATTAGTTGATAGGCTTATATAATTTGAAAGTGTAGCCATTCATTACCCCCTTTTTGTCTTATCCAACTCTTTTTGCTCATCTTTTGCATGTTGTTGGATAAAAGCAATTACTACCGCTTTTTCATTTATACTCATTTCCGCAAAAACAGAAGGTCGCATATGGTATTTAACAAACGCCAAATATGCGAACATCGTTTCTGTTTCATTGGAATCTAGGAGTTTTTTACCTCTTTTACCTTATCTTTCATGCCAGCATCAAAGCCTTGTGCCTCAGTTGCAGCTGCTAAAAGGTCAGCATATTCACCAGGTGTAAGCATAGCTTTAACTAAATCAACAGGTTCAGTTACACCCCAATTATCTTGCAATTCAGCATCGTACAAATTAGGGTATGTAATAGTTTTAGATATCAATTCTTCGTTATATGCAGTTGTATCAAAGCGTTCTTCGGATTGACGTGTAATTCTGTCTGTAATTCGTTTAGTATGTTTCTTACGCATTTTTTCTGTTTCATCAGTAGTTAATATCTTGATTTTCCACGCAATAGGATCGCCATTAGCACCTTTAATTCGTTTAGATGCCACATATTCTGTTTCATTGACTACTTCTACGTTTTGTTTTAGAAATGCACTTAAATTTTCAGCCATTGTAAAATTCTCCTATTAAAAAAGGGGAGCAAGCACTAGGCTTGCATCCCATCTAATTCATTAAAATGTTGAACATATTTAACACCTTCATAAGTGAAATTATGTTCTTGTTCGATATATTTGCCATCAGCATCGAATTCTGCTGCCGTTAATTCATCAAGGTTTACGCCTTTGAGAATAACAGAACGTCTACCAGCTTTAGAAGTCGGATCATGATTGACTACTTGCATATCAAAGTATGTATCCACACCTGTTTTCAAGTATTTTTCAACCATCTTGTCGAATAAAGCTGTGTTATGGTAAATCGTCAAACTACCGCTATATTCAACGGAAGTAGACTTATTACCAGCACCGATACGGCCTAAAATAGCAACTTTTTCTTTATTTTTCTTAATTTTTGCACTTAATTTCTTAGCTTGAAACAATAAATATCTATTGCCATTTTCAACGATATAGCAAGATGCCAGTTTAGAAGAGACTACATCGCCAGCTTCCATCGTTTTTAAAGCATCTAAAATTTCATCTGCCATGTGTTACCCCCTACGCTACTACTACAGTCATGTACAATTTTTCCATAGCAACAGTTGGTTGCAATTGTACATTTACTAATACATCTTCCTTGTTATCACCTTGTGTTGGTACAGGAATGTCTTTATCATCAAAATTTTGAATAGCACGTACCTTTTGATATTGTTCAGCAAGATATACCAAATCACCCCATAAGGATTCACGGCCAGCTTGGTCATTAGGTGATTTATCAAGATATGTTTTATTGAACAATCTAGCATTATCAATCGCCCAATTATCGAGTACACGAATAACTTGATTGAATGAGAAATCACGATTTTTAGCCTTGCTGAATTCAGTAAATGTGTTGATATCTTTCAATACACGCACATCGCCTTGAATGTTGCCACCTACCGCATCAGTTACACTGTGGAACATGAACATACCATCTTTAATAGCTTGTTCAAGTTCATACTGTTTGTATTTCACATTTACAGTATATTCGCCATCATAGATCATATTGCCTACTGTTGAGTTGATATTACAAGATGCCTCTTGTCCTAATGTCCAGTAAACCAAAGAGCCTTTTTCAGCACCTACATCGGTTACATCATTAAGGATAGAGATAACGCCTTCATAGTTGACTTTAGTCTTACCATGAATCACTAATTGGAATTTAGCACCACTTTGCTCACGGCAACGTTTTGTAAATGCTATGAGTAAGTTTTTAACAGTATCATCAGAACCAGCATAACCGATTGTATTAAAGTAGTAAGGTTCAAGCATATCAAGGCCATCTTGATAGTTTTGAACAGTTACCGCACTACCATTTGTACCGCCAGTCAATGCAGCATATGCACTAGCAGTCAATGCACCTGTTTTAGTAAAAATAATGTAATCATTGTCTTTTAATTCAGTTGCATCTTTCAAATTCTTTTGAGTGTCCACTACTTTGCGAACATCACCAGTTGTAAGGTATGTATTTACAATGAATTTACCGCTATTATCTGGATCAGCTTGTACAGATACACCCAAATCATTACCACGGATGCCCTTATATTTAGCTTTACCAATAGCACCGCTTGCCTCTTTACCATCAGAATTTAAGCGGTAGAAATAGCCAGTTTTAAGGCCACGGAATAAATCACGCAAGCCTTTCATTTTTTCATGGCCATAATCATAACCAAAGTACTTTTGACATTCTTTTTGGAACGTATCATTATCTACACGGAACACTTCACCGCTAGGGCCCCAATCAAAGGCAAGCATCATAGCACCAAACCCACGGTCTGATACTTCCGCATATGCTCGGTCTTTAGATACAAAATTAATATAAGTACCTGGCAATACTTTATTATGAAATAAGAATGTGCCACCACCTAATGCCATATTTCACTAACCTTTCACAGGCGTTTTTAATGCCTGATTTAAAATTCTATCAATATCACTATGCGTATACATCACATTTTCATCCAATAGACATGTGAGCAAATCACGATATCGTCTATATTTATCAGATGCAACGATTGTATATGCATCAAATTGTTGTTCAGCCATTACAGGCGTTTCAACTGTTTCAATCTCTGCCATTTTTTACCCTTTCTGTTAATTCCATGTGTTTCATACGTTCGATTGGCTTAGATGCACTTCGTAAAATATTTTCATACGTTACAAAGAAATGTAATACACCATCTGACACTTTGTATTTCATACCAGTACCCATGATCGTACGTTCCCCAACTTGTACGAATTCAAGCATCTGATACAACACACTAGGAATTTCTAATAACTTTCTTGTATCCGTAACCACATCAAGATTATTGGCATAATACATGATGTCTAAATCCAAAGATGAATTATATAGCGTTCCAACATGTCTGCTCATACTAGGTTCAATAACTTTGATATAAGCACATGGGAATGTCATATTATTCTCTTTGAATTCAAGGTATATAGGCACGTTTAAAGCCTTATGTACAGTCTTAGATACAGCCGTTAATACATCAGTATCCACCATGATCTTTAATCCATTTCTTTAATGTAATCTCCATAATACGTTTAGCGTTCTTATTGACTACCTTTTCCGCTTTCTCGTGCATATACGCACCATCTACCCAAGGTTTTTTTAATCTGCCACCTTGCATGACACCGCCTTTAGATTGACCTATCCAAGGAAGAAATCTCCCAACCTCTTGCCTATGTCCATCATTTAGGAAGGATGCATATGATGATGTGTTAAACACCTCAACCTTACCGCTTTGATTGTTTAATTGATATTTACCAATACTCCATGATTGGCGTGTATGTTCGCTATCAAAGTATTTAGTCTGTATTTTTCCATGTTGCATGAATTTTACCGACCTTTTGCCGACTGGCGTATTCAACTTTGCCTCACGCACATACACACTTGCCATGTTTTCAACCACTTTTTTATTGAATGCTTGAATATTCCCTGATTGACTTAGTTTTATTAAACTATCTTTAAAATCAGTAAAATCTTTTAGGTCGAAATTTACACCCATATCAATGCACCTCTAAATTTTCGAGTTGCACTTCTTGATGAGTGTCATATCGTGCCGAAATTGAGGCACTGCGAAAAAATTGTTTCGTATTTCGCCCTGTAACGGCTATTCGTGAGCCTTTTGGTATGATTACACTAGGCGAACAGAAAAGGCTCGTATACTGCGTAAATTTTGGTATTTCAGCCATATTGGCAATATTCGATGTTTTATATGACAATCTGCAAGGATATGGGCCATCAATTTTGGTTGATTTTGCCATTATCCCAGTTTCTTCGTCCATTTGGTCGATTTCGGTTTCAATCGTACATTCGCAATCGTAAAGTTTTTCGATTTGCTTTGTATACTTTGCTACCATTTCAGCCGTCGGAAACATGTCAATTCACCCTCTCCATAATTTACGAATGTTAGAGCCATTTCTTTCAATCTATCCTCTGCACCTTTGTCGCTGAAATTAACTTGAGTATCACCCATTTTAATTTGTGTAGGCACATCGAGGTTTTCAGTACCAACCAACGCAACAATATTAGTCTGTAAATACGCTCCAACCACTCGATACACTATTACATGTTCGAGTTCAGTCGGTAGCGTTTCACAATTAATAATATTCAGTACTCGTCTAGTTTCTGCACTGATTAGGTATTCAAGAATAGGTGTGTCAGTATCAACGCTTTTATTCGTTATCTTCAGAATTAGATTCAGAATTTTTTCCAGCATCCTTCACCAATCCTTTACCTTTCGTATTTTCATCTACGTTAGGATTTTCATTTGTATTCGTGTTTTCATTTGTATTCGTGTTTTCATCCGTATTCGTATTTTCATCTACGTTAGGATTAGATACTTTGTGGTATCGTCTTAATAACATTCCCATGATTTCACCTACTATTTTTTAAATGTCGCTTTTACAACTTTGGATTTATTAGTTAATGCAGCAATGTAATGTTCAGTTACTGTAATAACATTTGTACGTTTCAATACATCACGATCAGTTTCAACTACTGCATCACGTTTCATAAAGATTGTTACTGCTGGAAGTGCTGGAATGCCATCTTCTGGCTCTGGTGTAACTTGTACGATATAGTTATCAAAATTACCGCCATTTTCTACAATTTTACGAGATATAACAACATTGCAACCAGCTACCTTGCCAATTACACCACTAGCCATTACATCGTTACCATATTTGTTTTTATCGATGAAGTTAGCGTCTTTACGCAATGTTGCTTCTTGCGCTGGAGAAATAAATAAATATTTCACAACACCTTCTTGTTCTTCTTCGAATTTAGCAACCGCATCAACGATGCCATCATAAGAGATTGCATTTGCAGAAGTAGAAACAAGTGTAGCGCCGCTTAATGCAGCCAATACATCATTATCAACTTTAGACGCAATAGACATGGATAATTGTCGAGCAGCTGCACCAACTGGGTCACCCAAACCTGTAAGGATAGCTTTATCAGTCAATTCAACTGCTTTGCCTGCCTCTTTGATTTTGTAATCATCGGTAGATGCTGTCATTTGTTCTGTATTCATTGGAGTACCTTCTGTAAGGTCTACCGCATCACCGATATAGCCCCATACTGGTACTGTTACGCTTTCCCCTGGTTGACCAACCAAAGTATTATCGAATGTTGCAATTTGAGTAAATTTAATTGCTTTAGGCAAGTTAGCGGACACCATGTCAGCCATAACTTGCGGTTTAATCATATTAGTAGAAGTAGTAGTACCTGCTGCAAAGCATTGCAAATTAAATGTAAATTTTTGTTTGCTCATATTTTTATTCTCCTTTTGATAATTGGTTATAAAGTTCTTGATTTTCATCATAAAGTTTTGAGCGTTCAGCATAGTTCATTTTTGCAAACTCTTTTACTGTAATAGTATGTGTGCTATGCTTACCGCCCTCGTTGCCAGCTGGTGTGCCTTTTGGTTTCGTATTTTCACCAAATAAAAAAGGGTTTTCTTTCATGATCGTATCAAGTTGGTCTTTTAACCCTTTAATTTCGCCGTTTTCAATTTTTGCATCAGTTAAATCCAATAAAGCACGAACAGCTTTGTTATTCTTAGATTTGACACCACTCAATGCCATATTCACGATGCTATCAATTTCCATGCTTTTGATTTTCTCCTCATATTCAGCAGTTCTTTTATCTGAATCGGCTTTCAATGCATCGATTTGTTTTTTTAGATCATCGTTATTAGCATTGGCTTTTTGAAGGTTATCAATTTCACCACGTACTTTTGATAATTCCCCCTCTACTGATTTGAGCTTGTCATTTTTCGCATTGAATTGGTCTTTAGATACGTAATTCTTGCCGTAATCTTCCACCAATTTGTCAGCTACCTCTTCGCTCAAACCTAACTTCATTAATTCGTCTTTAGTCATATTGACCCCCTTAATACAAATACCCATTTCGCTTTATTATCGTGAGCCACACCTCACAATTACGGTCTCGTTGTTTTACGCCTAACAATACTAAAACGGCAATTAAAAAAGCAGCCGTTAAGCTGCTTATTAGTTAATATATTGTTTTTCCCACTCTTCGTAGGTGATAGCACCATCAATATCGATGCTTTTATCATCTTTATTTCTGCCTGTTCGTGTTTCACCATCTAACCCCTCTATATAAGGGATAGTAGTAGAACGGCAATAACAATGGAACGGCGGAACAGTAACACCAGGTTTAGCATCCACACGTCTAACAATCTTTCTATCCATTCGCCTACAAATAGGTGATGTATGACTATCTAGCGTGGCTAGTATCTCCAACTTATCAACATCGAGCTCTGTCATGCTGTCAAGAAAACCCTGTTCATGTACTCGTGCTGTTTCTGTTTCTACTAGCCGTTTAGCGTTGCTATACGATGTTTTCATTCTCTTGCTTAGGTTATCCGCCATAGTGTCAGCACCTTGACCAATCATCAACGCTTGCGTGAAATCATTCTGCAGGTTAGCTACTAGCTTTACCTTATCATTCCATATGCGACTACTGAAATCTTGCCCATCATTCGCCCATTGGCTATTTACAACGCTATCAACACGCTTACCATCAATGCTATTAATCATTGAATACGTGCCTCGTTGCGTTTGTGCCGTATAAGCACTCTTATATACTGATGATCTATAGACATCATCAAGCATACTTTTAACCGATACATTTTGACTATGGGCCATAACTTCGATTTCATGCACCATATTGATATATAGCATCTGCTCACGGCTTAACCGCTCACGAATGGATGCATTAGATAGCATTTGTTGATGTTCCTTAGACATTCCGAGTTGCTTGACCTCGTGTTCAAACTCTTTCAAGTCCATCTTAAAGGCTTTCATTTCGTATTTATCCAGTAGCTTGCGTGCCTCTTGTAAGGTAATGCCGTTTTCGTTGGCAAATCTTCGATACCAATCATTAATAGCCTTCTCCATTCGCCTTAATGCTCGTGCATACTGCTCTTTGATTTCTTTATCTGTTAGCGCTGCTTTTTGAAATGATTCGTCTAGGATACGTTCATATCGCTTTTGCCAATAATCATTCGCCATGTGCCTCACCACCATTAGGAATTACAAAGTCAGGCATTAATTCATCCTGTTCTTTCTTCAAACGTTCTAATTCCTCATTGGTATCAGTAGTCCATGGGTGATTAGATACGATGGTTTCATTCGAGATGATACCTACACTATTACGGCAATTGTTGATGATTTCACTTTCATTAACTGGTGTGAGTTTATTAAATATAAATTCCACATCATCAAGTGCATTGCTACCTAGAATGTTATAGTACTGGCCAATAAACTCAAGCATCTTCTCAAATGATGCTTGAAATTCAACTTCAATTTGATTGCTATCTAAATCAATATCAGAATACATGCTCATGATGTTCATCTGATTAGGATTGTTAGCCATTCTATCATCTTTTGCATCGAACCCTCGGCCATTTTCGATAATTGCCGTTTTCAATGCATGAATAATGAATTGATAGTTAGCAGTATTGACTTCAATATGTAAAGTCTCTACCCCACCATCACCATTTACAGTATTAATCTTGACAGCCCCATATTGTGCTAGATTTTTCTTAAAATCTGCTAAATCTGTTCCGTCATAGTTCTTTAATACTAGAATTGTATTCCGACTATCTTCCATCATGTTATCGGCTAATATTGAATACATATCATTCAATGCATCTTGTAAACATTTAACACGATTAATAATAGGTTGTTCCGTATGATTGCCCTTGAAACAAATTAAAGGTACTTGCCCCCAATCATAGAACACATTGCCAGCGTTAATATAGCGTTGTTCGTCCTTTTCTTGATTGATATACAAGTTTTGATTTTGATAGGTATAGTACTTTACTTTGTCCTTTGTGTAAAACTCTACAAAGGTTACTGTCTGATTAGTACCTAGCGGAGCATACACTTCCATGTCGTACATATAGACAAATGCATCTAACTGTGTATGATCATCATCACGCCAAAAAGGAATAATGTTTTCAGGTTTTAATCGCTTGAAAGCAATATCGCCATTTGCATTAATATATGGATACAAGTACCCTTTACCAGCTATTTGCGAATCGCTGCATACGTTTAATAGTGTGCGTTGAAATTTACGATTAAATATATCAGTGATGCGGTCATCTTCCGTCTTAATTTCAAGCGGTTTACCCAACATGTAATTGACTTTTTGGTCTACCAAATCATCTATTTTGTTATCAACAATCTTGTTGTTCGGTAGGTTATCAAGTTCCATCAACTTGCCATTTTCAATAATAGTAGTCCGCTTTTTATTTAGAACATCATGCTTACCCTCATAGTATCGCCTACCTGTTAGCATGTCTTTTCTATCTTTGCTGCTTAAAAATTTTCGTATTTCACTTTGCAAGAATTCACGTTCGGAGATGCCACTATTCCCCTCTATGATTGCTTGCCACATTTCATTAGTTGTTAGCATTGTACCCCCTTACCAGCTAAATCTTGCACCATCCATAATTTCACGTAAGCCATAACGCACCGCATCAATGGTATGGTCATTATGTTTAGGATAGCTAGAAATAAAATTACCATCTTTGTCTTGTGCGAATTCGTAAGACATAAACTCACGATATGCATTAGGGCAACGCTTTTTGTCAATGTAAATCTTTGCCCTATCTGATAACCACTTAATACTAAAATCACGGCTATCTGGCCCCTTACGTACTGGATACGCTCTAATGCCTAACTCTGTAAATTCTGCTATCGATTTAGGTTCAGCACTATCACAATATACAGGCCTATCACCTACTTTATCCTTGATGAGGTTTACGGCCTTCTTATTGGTTAATTTTGTGCCATATACTTCATCATAGATATAAATAGTATCGTGTTTTTCATCGTAGTTCACTTTCATATATACGAATGGGTCAGTAGCAAAACCAAAGTCGATGCCATGGAATACATTATCAAATGTATCTATGATTTCATCCGTGATGTCCAATTCCTCAACATTAGGGAACACATCGCCACCTGTACCAGTTACCTCGCCCATATATTCATGAGCGTATAGGTCAGGCCGTGCCTCTTTTAACTTTTCTGCCTCGTTAATGAATTGTTGTCCTAACCACTCTACAGGAACCATCGTGTAATCGCTTTTAACTACCATTCTATCCGCATCGTCTGTTAGTTGTTCCACGTTTACCCAATTATCTCGGCTTTTCGGTGGGTTAAAAGAATAAAAACACCAGTACTTATCACCACCACGTAATAAGGACTGGTTTATGTTTCGTATTTCATTCATACCCGCAAATTGGTCTAATTCTTCGAACCACACTATGCCAACATACCCAAATGGTAATTTGATTGACTTTACCTTTTGTGGATCATCAACGCCCAAGAATAATATCCGTTGCCCTGTTGGATTATAAATAATTTCAAGCGGTGATTTCTTAAAGGTAAACTTATCAGATACACCCAACTTTTCTATACACCATTCTATTTGAGCGTATACAGAGTTTTTGAGCGTCTGCCCTACTTTACGCAAGATAACCGCATGACAATCTTTGTTGTTTATTAAGGTATCAACTACCTCACAACCAACAAATGATGATTTAGTACTACCACGTCCGCCAGTCATCCAGTAATGCGTATGCCTATGCCGTTTAATGTCAGCACTCACCACATCGTAATGCGGAATAATAACATCGGTTAAGTCAACACGCTTGATAGTATCTTCTGTTGGTTGCTCGTTTTCGGTCAGTCCACCCGATACAGTCAATATGAATTCTGCTGCTTTGTTATCTCCATTGATAGCCTTTACCACCTGTTTCAATACAATGGCCGTTTGTGCGGTTACGTTTAACCCTTTAGCACTGGCAAGGCTTTGTATCTTCTCGTCAACTTGGCCATCTTTTAACGGAGTGTCTAGCAATGCATTGGTTATTTCTTTCCACGTACGTTTCTCACGCCGTTTCTTTCCGCTAGCGATTCCACCTCGTGAGCAAAATTCACTGCGTTCTTCTTTAGACATTTTGTCAATGCCTTTTAAGTTGTCTAATCGTCTGACTTTGCTCACTTCCTTTCGCTGTTAAATCACTGTTTACAATTTAATTCCGTATTTCTTGGCTTCTAATTGAATGCCTTTTAATTTTTTATCAATTTTATTTAATTCTGATAGTTGTCTATTACTTGCTTTTTTACCTGTGAAACGTTGGTTAAAGCCAATGTCAGCATTTATTTCTCTCTTAGCATGCTTTGCATTATCATATGCAATAGCTAAACTATCGCCACGCTTACCAATCGACAATTTAGACCTTCCTCGTTTACCTTGAGCCCTATCATCGTGTTTAAAGCTGTAAGCCGTTCCATTACGTTTCTCTGTCAGTCTTTGTTTTAATTCGTTATTTCTTATACGTTGTTCAGGACTTACAGTTCTTTTTGCCATAGCATTGGCTTGTTTTGCACTTATGCGTTTACCAAACATAAATACAGATTTATCATTCAATGAGCCTTCCCACTTACCATTCAATTCACGTACAATCGATTTACTGCCCATATATTCTTTAGGGTTTAATCCAAACTTACGCATATTTTTTTGTGAGGCACTAGCTATTTCATATACTCTTCCGTTATCACGTTTATAAAATACGCTATGAGAACCACTACCAAACGATGCACCTCTACCGCCCATGTACTCACCCTTTCATTTTGTCAGTTACTGAATTACTGATGTATGTTACATCACAATCAAATGTATACCCAATATCACCACCATATACGATTACGTCATGCGGTTTAACTACTTCCATGCATTCGTCCATACCTTGTACCCATGTATCAAATGCATCTTTGTTTCTTTTAACACCAATAGTAGATACTGCTATTGTTCCTCCTGTTGATAATCCATCAAATGCGAAATCATAGCTATCTGTACCAGCCCATGACACAGTAGGAATAACAGTACACCCATAATCTTGCATCATCTGACCGATTAAGCGACTTCTGTATGTGTTCCATATCATCATCGCTATTGGCATGTTCATGTATAAGCTAAAATCAGGCGTTAATACACAATCATAATCTGCAAGCATGGTACAGTAATCTTCTGGACTATTCCATACTCTTTCAAATTGATAATCATCAAGGAAGAAATGAACCCCTACGCCTTCTTGTGGAGGTGTACTTTTGCAATAATTAAACCCCATTAACGACTTCGGCGTGTGTATCACCTTGTCCAGCGTAGGTATGTCATATATACCTGTGCATCTGTTTTCATCAAAATCATACAAGTTATATGCATTAGCCGTCCGCTCACGCTCGTTTTCCTTTTGCGGTAGTTCTATTTCAACCGTGTCTACTGGGTCAGCAATTTCAAACCCAAAGTCCGACATATCAAAATCAAATATTTCATTCATCTCTAATAACAAAATGCCTTTATCCCATTTAGATACCTCAGCTACTTTGTTGTCTGCCAACCTGTATGCTTTGATTTGTTGGTCTGTTAGATCATCAGCAATAATACAAGGTACTTCTTCAATACCCAATGCTTGTGCTGCCTTATACCTTGTATGACCACACACAATCACATTGTTCTTATCAATAACAATTGGTACTTTAAACCCGAATTGTTCTATCGATTTTGCAACTAACGGAACGGCTTTATTATTCTTGCGTGCGTTCTTATCATATGGAGTTAATTCATGTATGCCTTTTGTTACAATTTCCATTATTTAAGAACCTCACCGCCTTTCCGTTTTAATTTACCTTTATCCTTGCGACATATTCCGCAATGTGTCTTACAGGAACGTTTAGCTGTTATGTATGTCTGACACAATCCGTTATATTCGATTGCATCAGCAGTGCATATTCCGTATTTATCGTTGTTCAAGCAATGCTTTCTATCGCAATGTACCTGTGTCATATTTCCCCTTTTTGATATCTTTATACAAAAAATGAGATATATCGCCGTGGATATACCTCATTATGTGATAGTTTTATTCATTTTTATTGCATACTCAAAACCAAAGCTATATAGTTAGCTATCAGCCAACACGAGCATATGAATTGTAATCACGATTAGATACCCTCTGTCTAACTCACGTACATTACTCGGTTCTTAATGGAACATATATAGCTTTAGTTTTCAGTATGCAATTACACTCTCTAAACTAATACCGCCAGTTGTTTGTAGTATGTAACATCTTTTCGCTTAAAGGTTTTATCTCATAAAACGTATAGTTAGTTGTTATTGCATCATTGGAAAGGACTATATGTACGGTATTAGTTTACAAAATGCAATATAAGAGGTGCGGTGCGATTAGAAAATAATATAGATTGTAATGACTTAGAAACAATACTCGTTGATTTTAAAATACAAAATATAAAACCGCACCTCAATTGCTATTTTGTTATTGTGCCTGCAACAGCACGATTGCTCATCGGCAACCTTTACACCTTATATTCTACTATATGTTTTTAGCTATAGATACTGACATTTACTGACATTTCATGACATTTACTGACATTTCAACTTGCCTATTTCAATTAACGCTTTCTCTTTGTATCTCATAGCCTGTCTTTCGTTGAATTGGTTTTCAAAAACCGAATGTGCTTGTTTAGCTGACATTCCAAGCAGGTATTCATAACGTAACATTGTGCCGCCTATTTCTTCACTTAGACTATTGATCGTGTTGATTACATCGCACTTGTACTCGCTCAATTCATCAATCCGTCTGCGTTGTTCTTTTTCTGTATCAATAAACCTTGCTACGCTATTTTCTAACCCGCATGGAACACCGCCACCGCTCACTCTATCTTTTGAGTAATCAATAGCACTAATCGATGTAATGTTGCATCGTAGTTGCTCTATTTCTTTTGCAATCGACTTTATTTGTTCATCAACTGTCTTTACAGGCTCAAGGTATTTTCTAGCACTACTAATTAATCTTTTTTCACTTTTTGTCGGTTCATTCAAATACAAATCACCTCAATCCTTAAATGCACCATTAATGGCTAACATATAAACCAACACGCTCCATGCTACAAATATAATTGCATTTGCATAACCATTATTTGTATTACCAACTGCAAGCCATAAACAAAAGAACATAAACCATGTCATATACTTATACCTCTGCTAGTTTTGCATAATTCCACATTGTAATAAGTTGCTCATCTGGTACGCTCCAAGATGTTGTACCCTCACGCCAAGTATATACATATCCATTTTTAAAACATGCAAAATGACGTTTTTCCCAAGTTTCTTCAACACGATGCTTAACCAGTATAGGTGTATCAACTTCTACTTTTGACCAATCAACAATACCTAGATATTCTGCAATATCTAGAATTTCGTTTTCATTTAAACTAGGTAAGACTTTCCCAATCAACCCAGCACATCGAATGCTTCCACCAACCATTACATCCACTCGACCATTAAATATAACTGGTGTATTTGTTGTTAAAAATGAACAACCACCAGCATTTTTAACATAATATCGCCACCCAGCATCATATAGCTTTCGTAGTACCCATTCTTGACCTTGTTCATCACTAATCATAATCTTCTACCTCTCTGTAAGTCGTTTCGAATTCATTTACCTCATGAACTTTAATTTTACCTTTATGATCTTTAACAATATAATTACCTTTAAAACATTCGATTCTTCCATCATCTGTTGTGATTTCTAATGATGCGTTTTCATACCAATCAATACCAATTACATCACCAACAAAATCGACTATTTCCATAATATTAGTACCGCTATATTGCACAGCTTGAATTTCATTAACCCTTTTCTCATATCTTCTAACCATTTTCTATTTACCTTTCTTCCTCTTAGTTACCCACATGCACCAGTTTCAACTATATAGCTTTTTAATTTAGTGGTATCATCATCTAAACCACGTATATTTTCAATTTCCGCTCTAATTTCAAGTATATTTAAATACTCTCCCATAGTAGCCTTTTGCCTACGCAACAAATCTATAGAACACGTTGGTTTAAAATCTAAAGTTCCAGCATCATATTTAACAATCATTCTGTGTAGTTTGTTATAACGCTCTTTTAATGCCTTATACTCTCCTCTAAATCTAGCTTGCCATTCAGGTTCACTAATACTTAATTCATTTTTATTTTCTTCGTTCATTTTATTCACCTCTTATGATAAGGCGGATATTTCACCGCCTATATCTATCCAATCAATACATTAATTAAAATCACAAATCCAATGCATCGTCATATGTCATTTCAAATATATCAGGCTTACACGGATAAACCTCGCCTTTAACACCTTTGATGATGTAATCACCTAACGACGCTCTATATTGCCCCTCTAATGTGTTAATGAGAAGTTTGTTTTCAATAAAGCATATAAAGTCTTTTCCACAAAATTTCACACACTCTTCCCAATTTTTTCGCGTATACTGTATTGCTTCAATCACAACTGGTTTCTTTTTATAACGCTTAATCATACTGTATCCATTCTCCTTTATCTTCATTCCATTTGTACCATTTTATATTTCCAAACACTAACATGCTTGTTTGATGCACCTCACCGATACAAAATTCATTATCGCCACTTTCACAAGCCAGTTGCTTTAGAAATTCAAATGCACTTTCCCATGTATCATGTGGTGCTATGTAATAATCAGAATGTTCTGTATATCCGCTATAACCTAACAT
>ERZ773263.786-NODE-786-length-20813-cov-26.704596_pt1 | contig 20813 bp, 13 predicted proteins | sample MGYA00511076_ERZ773263 | MGnify/ENA primary metagenome ERZ773263 (study PRJEB29015, sample SAMEA2738155) | human oral metagenome | biome: human oral; feature: human-associated habitat; material: saliva | place: China | collected 2195 ... | reverse complement strand
GCTTACCTTCGTGATGAGTTGGTCGCAATGGATGAAAAAACGAAAGAAGATGCCTTCTATACCAACCTTGAATTCGGTACTGCAGGTATGCGTGGTTTGATTGGTGCTGGTACTAACCGCATTAACATTTACGTTGTTCGCCAAGCAACTGAAGGTTTGGCTCAATTGATCGACTCAAAAGGGGAAGATGCTAAAAAACGTGGTGTTGCTATCGCTTACGATAGCCGTCACTTCTCTCCTGAGTTTGCTTTTGAATCTGCCCAAGTTTTGGCTGCTCATGGTATCAAATCTTATGTATTTGAAAGCCTACGTCCAACACCTGAATTGTCATTTGCTGTTCGTCACCTCCACACATTTGCAGGTATCATGGTAACAGCTAGCCATAACCCTGCTCCATTTAATGGTTACAAAGTATACGGTGAAGATGGTGGACAAATGCCACCTGCTGATGCGGATGCATTGACAGATTACATCCGTGCTATCGAAAATCCATTCACTGTCCAATTGGCTGACCTTGAAGAAAGCAAAGCCAGTGGCTTGATTGAAGTTATCGGTGAAAACGTCGACGCTGAATATTTGAAAGAAGTGAAAGGCGTTAACATCAACCAAGACTTGATCAATGAATACGGTCGCGACATGAAGATTGTCTACACTCCACTTCATGGTACTGGTGAAATGTTGGCTCGTCGTGCTCTTGCGCAAGCTGGATTTGAAGCAGTTCAAGTTGTTGAAGCTCAAGCTGTTCCAGATGCTGACTTCTCAACTGTTAAATCTCCAAACCCTGAAAGCCAAGCTGCTTTTGCTCTTGCTGAAGAACTTGGCCGCAAAGTAGACGCTGATGTATTGGTTGCAACTGACCCAGATGCTGACCGTCTTGGTGTTGAAATCCGCCAACCAGACGGTTCTTACCTCAACCTTTCTGGTAACCAAATCGGAGCTATCATTGCTAAATATATTCTTGAAGCTCACAAAACAGCTGGTACGCTTCCTGAAAATGCTGCCCTCTGTAAATCAATCGTATCAACTGAGTTGGTAACTAAGATTGCAGAAAGCTACGGCGCGACTATGTTTAACGTTTTGACTGGTTTCAAATTTATCGGTGAAAAAATTCATGAATTTGAAACACAACACAACCACACTTACATGCTTGGTTTCGAAGAAAGCTTCGGTTATCTAATCAAACCATTCGTACGTGACAAAGATGCTATCCAAGCCGTTCTTATCGTAGCTGAAATTGCTGCTTACTACCGTTCACGTGGTATGACTTTGGCAGACGGTATCGAAGAAATCTACAAACAATACGGCTACTTCGCAGAAAAAACAATCTCTGTTACCCTTTCAGGTGTTGACGGAGCTGCTGAAATTAAGAAAATCATGGATAAATTCCGTGGAAATGCTCCTAAACAATTCAATAACACAGACATTGCTAAGACAGAAGACTTCTTGGAACAAACAGCTACTACTGCTGACGGCGTTGAAAAATTAACAACTCCTCCAAGTAACGTACTTAAATACATCTTGGCTGATGATTCATGGTTTGCCGTTCGTCCTTCAGGTACAGAACCAAAAATCAAATTCTACATTGCTACAGTTGGTGAATCTGAAGCAGATGCTAAAGAAAAAATTGCTAACATCGAAGCAGAAATCAATGCTTTCGTAGGCGAATAATACTTAAGACTTAGAGCTTAGCTCTAAGTCTTTTTTATACATGACAATACTAGGATTAGGTAAGCAAGTCACCTTTTTCATACTAAAACCACGAAACCACCTATAGATTAATCTATAGGTGGTATTTTTATGATTCAATTATAGAGCACCAACTTGTGAATGATGCTTAAACAAAGAATGAGTAGCTTCATGAATCTGACGAGCAGTTTCTGCATTATTCATGGTATAGAGGTGAACGCCTGCAACATCTTGAGTAACAAGGTCGACAATCTGGTCAATAGCATAGGCAAGACCTGCCGCTCTAAGTGACTCAGGATCATGTTCATACTTATCCAAAATGGCACGGAACTTACGTGGCAAATGGATATTTTCACAAGTCTTAAGCAAACGTAGAGCTTGGTTTCGATTCAAGATAGGCATAATTCCAGCATGAATTGGTACGTCAATGCCAGCCAAGGTACATTTATCTTGAAAATCATAGAAACGCTCATTATCAAAGAAGAGTTGGGTTACAAGGCTAGAACAACCTGCATCAACCTTTTTCTTGAGGTTTTGGATATCAGAGATTTGATTTGCTGAATCGGGATGCCCTTCAGGATAGCAGGCACCGATGATATCAAATTGAGGAGCTTGGTCCTTGATAAACTCAATCAAATCAGTGGCATATCTAAAATCTTTAAGAGGTTCCACACCTGGAATAATATCGCCACGTAGGGCTAAGATACGGTGTACACCAACAGCATCCAACTCACGTAAGGTATCAGCAACCTTTTCTTTACTCAAATAGATAGCTGGAAGGTGGGCAATCGTTGGGATAGCTAGGTCATTTTGAATATGATCTGCCAAAGGAACCGTCGTCTCTTTGATATTATATTTGTTATTACTAGCTGTCACACTGATAAAGTGTGGGGCCAATCCTTGCATATCCTCGAGGGCACGTAGAATTTTTTCATTACCCACTGCTGGGTTGGGTGGAAATACTTCAAAAGAGAGTGATGGTGTTCGGCTTGTCATATTTTATACCTTCTTCTTTTTAGATTTTTGTTAAGACATAAGCAGTTTTAAGTGCTTACTGACTTCATAAGTAGCGTACACTTGTTAATCATAGCCTGCTTGCAAAAATCTTTAGAATATTATTAGCTATTGAAAACCTTCTACACTTAAGGAAGAAGGTCTTCAACGTATGATAACTTCTGCTTACAAGTTTTCGCGAGCTGCTTTTGCAGCTTCTACAAGCTTGATCAAGCTTTCTTTAGTTTCTTTGATTCCGCGAGTCTTCAAACCACAGTCAGGGTTGATCCAGACTTTACCACTTGGTACTTTAGCCAAGATTGCTTCGATAGTGTGGTCAATTTCACCGTCTTGTGGGACACGTGGTGAGTGGATATCGTAAACCCCAGGTCCAACTTCTGTTTGGAAGTTTTTCGCTTTGAGTTCGTCCAAGATTTCAAGGTTTGAACGGCTTGCTTCAAAGGAAATAACGTCCGCATCCATGTTGTCGATAGCTGGGATGATATCTGTAAATTCTGAGTAACACATGTGAGTGTGGATTTGTGTGTCTGGTGCTACAGTTGAGTGTACCAAACGGAAAGCTGGAATTGCCCAGTCGAGGTAATCCTCATACCAGTCACTACGACGGAGTGGCAATTTTTCACGAAGAGCAGCTTCATCAATTTGGATAATTTTCACGCCTGCAGCTTCAAGGTCAAGAACTTCATCCTTAATGGCAAGAGCGATTTGAAGAGTAGAATCCTTAATAGAGATGTCCTCACGTGGGAATGACCAGTTAAGGATAGTTACAGGTCCAGTCAACATACCTTTAACAGGTTTGTCTGTACGGCTTTGAGCGTAGCTAGACCATTTAACAGTGATTGGGTTAAGACGAGTGACATCACCCCAAATGATTGGTGGTTTAACCCCACGCATACCGTATGATTGAACCCAACCATTTTTAGAGAAGAGGTAACCTGACAAATTCTGACCGAAGTACTCAACCATGTCATTACGTTCAAACTCTCCATGAACAAGAACGTCAAATCCAACTTCTTCTTGCCATTTAATCCATTCATCAGTGATTTCAGCAAGGAAAGCATCGTATTCTTCTTGTGACAATTCATTCTTACGGAAAGCTAAACGTTTAGCACGAACTTCCTTAGTTTGAGGGAATGAACCGATAGTTGTTGTTGGAAGTAATGGAAGTTTGAAAGCATCCTTTTGAATCTCTTCACGTTCTGCAAACGCTGGCAATCGAGTGTAATCAGCTTCAGTCAAACCTGCAATACGAGCACGAAGCTCAGCATTTTCACCAACACGCTCAGTCGCAAAGAGTTCTTTGTTAGCAGCAAGTGCTTCTGCACCTTGACCATTGCGGATGGCATCCAAGTCACGCAATTCACCCAATTTTTCAACTGCAAAAGCGAAGTGGTTCAAGATAGCTGGTTCAAATTCTTCATTAGCAGTTGTAAATGGTACGTGGAGAAGTGAGCAAGAGGTTGTCAAAACAACATTTTCAGCTGGAACTTGTTCAAGAATTGCAAGGCTCTTCTCGTAGTTGTTACGCCAGATGTTTTTACCATTGACGATACCGGCATAGAGAATCTTATCAGCTGGGAAACCACCTTTAACCAATTCAAGTGTTTTCTTACCTTCAACAAAGTCAAGACCAATACCATCAACTGGCAAGTTCACAAGGTCATTGTAGACATCACGAACATCACCAAAGTAAGTTTGAATCAAAACTTCAAGGCCTTTCTTATCAGCCAAGAGCTTGTTGTAGAGGTTCAAGAAGAGAGCTTTTTCTTCAGATGTCAAATCTTTAACAAGAGCTGGCTCATCGAGTTGAATACGAGTAGCACCAAGCTCTGCCAATTTTGCAAAAACATCTTGGTATGCAGAAACAAAGCTATCTACGAAGTCTTCAGCTTTTACACCATCTTCAAAGTCAGACAATTGAAGGAAAGTGAATGGTCCAACCACAACTGGACGTGTATTAAGACCCAATTCTTTTGCTTCTTGGTACTCATCAAAAATCTTGTGACCAGCAAGTTTAACTTCTGTTGTTTTTTCAAATTTAGGAACGATGTAATGGTAGTTAGTATTAAACCATTTTTTCATAGGAAGGGCACGTACATCCCCTTTTTCACCTTGGTAACCACGCGCCAAAGCAAAGTAACGTTCAAGATCTGTCAAATCCAAGTTTTGAACAGATTCAGGTACGACGTTGAAAAGGAAAGCTGCGTCAAGGAAGTTATCGTAATGTGAAAAATCATTTGAAGGAATTTCAGTGATCCCCTTCTCTTTAACAATATTCCAGTGTTTTGCACGCAAGTCTTTGGCTGCTGCTAAAAGTTCATCTGCAGTAATTTCATTTCTAAAGTATTTTTCTGTTGTAAATTTTAATTCGCGGAATTCACCCAAACGTGGGAAACCAATGATAGTAGTTGACATCTTGTGTCCTCCTCTTTGTTGTTGAACTTATCTTACCAAAGAAATGAGTAGCTGTATAATTGCTATTAGTTTTCTCTATATATAGTTTTAGACTATATCCTATAAAATAAAGGGTTTCCGACTTCTGTTATCTCCTTTTACTTAGATATCGTTATAGCTAATAACTATATATTAACTTACTAAATCCCTTTTTATATCAAAAAATCCCTAGACTTTTGTCTAGAGACTCTATTATTTACTAGGATCAGAACACTAAGCTCTATAAGTGCTCAGTACCCTCTCTTGAAGCCAAGATGATGTATAAGACATATTCTCACTATTGTAACTATTCCAAATAAAATAACCAAAAACCGCCAATACTAATAAGAAACAAATTCCCAAGACGGCTAACCATATGATTTGTTTCTTTAAGCTATCATACTCACTCATATAGCCATTATGAAGTTTAATGAGTTCATTTCTTTTTTTGTTACTTGACTCTTTAGCAATAGCTATTTCTAGCTCGTACATCTGGTGCTTCCATGAATTCTTAGAAGTGCCTTTTTTCATTTTATTGTTTGAAAGGTTGCTGTTGCCTTTCTCAAAGTTATTTTTTCCAGTCATATTTCCCTCTAAAATCTTCTTTTGGTCCCTATCATTATAACATATGTAAAACTATCTGAAAAGTTCATTTTTGGTTAAAATTTTGAGAAAGATAATTAAAACATGAAAAAGAACCAGAGGGAAACTTCTTATGTTATACTCTAAGTATGCATAAGAAAACTGTTATTGATTTTAAAGAACTTGGTGTCAGACAAATCTTTACAGACGCCATTAAAGAACTAAAAACAAAGGACATTAAGGAAGTCAATCCCCTTTTAGATGAACTCGAAGCCTATCAAAATGAAGGTTATTATGCAGTAGGTTATGTTTCCTATGAAGCAGCCCCTGCCTTCGAGACAAAATTTCAGGTTATTGATGGTCCATTAATGTCTGAGTATCTCCTCTACTTTACTGTTCATGAAACTGTTCAAACAGAGCCTATTCCACTTACTTATGACCCTATTACCTTACCAAAATCTTGGCAAGAGCTAACTTCTGCTGAAGAATACAAGGCTGCTATTGAGCATATACACCACCATATTCGACAAGGTGATACTTATCAGGTCAATTATACTGTTCAACTTCAACAGAACCTGACAGCTGATCCCTTTGCCATCTACAATCGATTGGTTGTTGAACAAAATGCTCATTACAATGCCTTTATTCAGCACGATGATGTTTCTATCATTTCTATAAGTCCAGAACTCTTCTTTAAAAAAGATGGCGATAAGTTGACTACTCGTCCTATGAAAGGTACTACCAATCGAGGTTTAACAACTGAAACTGACCTTGCACAAGCAAGATGGCTAGCTCAGGACCAGAAAAATCGCTCTGAAAATATGATGATTGTCGATCTTCTTAGAAATGACATGAATCGTATTTCTAAAATAGGAAGTGAAGATGTCAAGAGCCTTTGCCAAGTTGAACAATACTCTACGGTTTGGCAAATGACTTCGACAATTGAAACGCAACTCCTGACAAATAGAAGTTTATGCGATGTCTTCCAAGCCCTTTTTCCATGCGGATCGATTACAGGTGCCCCCAAAATAGCAACCATGGAGATTATTAAGAAGGTTGAAAAACAGCCTCGAGGTGTTTATTGTGGGGCTATTGGAATCTTGGTGCCACAGGGACCTAGTATTTTCAACGTAGCCATTCGGACACTACAAATGGAAGAAACCAAGGCTATCTATGGTGTCGGAGGGGGGATTACTTGGGACAGTAACTGGGAATCCGAATACGAAGAAACCAAGCAAAAAGCTGCTGTTCTATACCGTCAGAACCCAAAATTCGATCTCATTTCTACCGGTCGTACTCATCAAGGAAAACTTCTCTTTCTGGAGGAGCATATAAAACGTTTACAAGAGAGTAGCCAATACTTTGACTATCCTTTCAATGCAGAAAAAGCGCACTATCAAGTCGAAGCTCTGTGTCAATCACTAGACCTTAACACAGACTACCGTCTTAAAATGTCCCTTGCAAAAGATGGTGAACTGAAGTTTGAACATAGCCAATTAACAAACTTATCTGATGACTTTTGCCAAGCAAGGTTAGTTGAGCAAAGACATCCGTTGGATAGCCCCTATACCTTCTTTAAAACAAGTTACCGTCCTCACCTTAGTATCGAACCTCACGAACAAATCTATTATAATCACGAGGGACAACTCCTAGAAACCTCTATCGGTAACATCGTTCTTAAAATCGAAGACCAACTCTACACACCACCAGTTCACCTCGGCCTCTTAAATGGCATCTACAGACAAAGTCTTATAGCTGAAAATAAGCTAAAAGAAAAAGTCCTGACTGTAAAAGATCTGAAACAGGCTCAGGCCATCTACGGATGTAATGCGGTGAGAGGGTTGTATGAATTGAAGGTGGAGGGAGATAATTATATCTAAACAAAAAAAGCGAGTTCTTTGTACTCTCCTACACCTACTAAAGACAAAAGAAACTTCAATTTTCTATTGGAAAAAAAATCAACCATTTAGTAGTAAAATAAAGTATAATACTTACTGATAGTTATTCCAGTAATCTTGACTGAAATGACGAACTATTTGGCTTTAAATTTATTAGCCTTAAAACTGAGTAACAATTTAGAAAGGATACAAACCTTAAATGAAAAAATTTAAAGGCTTGACTTCCGCTGAAGTTCAAGCAAGTAAAAACACCCATGGCGATAATAGGCTTTCTAGTAAAGAGGCTAACTCGCTCCTCTCAATCTTTATCGAAGCCTTCCAAGATCAATGGATTCTTATCCTCTTGGCTGCCTTAGGATTAAAAATCATTTTCAACTTTGTTGGAATGATTTTCCCTGCTATTGGTGAAGCTAATTGGTATGAGGCTATCTCACTAATTTTCGCCATTTTGATGTCTACAGGATTCTCAGCAGTCTCACAATACCGCAATGAGCAAAAGTTCAACACTCTTCAAGAAGAGGCTTCGAAAACTAATGCTAAAGTTTATCGTGATGGTAAACTTAAAGAGGTTCTCGTTGATGATATTGTAAAAGGTGATCAGATTCTCCTTCAATCAGGAGACAAGATTCCAGTTGATGGTATCATCTTGGAAGGGGAGTTAAAAGTAAATCAAGCTGTCCTTAATGGTGAAAGTGAAGATGCTAAAAAACTTCCTCTTGGCGATGAAGCAGAGCCGGACTCTTCAGACCTCTTTACAGAGCTCAAAGTCTTCCGTGGTACAGTTGTTACTTCGGGTGAAGCTGTTATGGAAGCTACACAAATTGGTGATAACACCGTTCTTGGAAGCATCAATACTTCTCTTCAAGAAGATAGTAAAGATTCACCATCTAAAGAGAAACTTAACAAGCTTGCTGGTAATATCGGTGTCCTCGGTTATAGTGCAGGTGCTGCATACTCAGTAATCAACCTTGTATTAGGCTTTATTGCCCTTAATAAGGCTAATAACCTCAATGGTGGTTCAATCTTCCTTCTTATCATTGAAACGATTCTCTTTGCAGTTACAATCATCATCATGGCTGTTCCAGAAGGTCTCCCAATGATGTTGGCACTCGTTTCTTCAATGAACTCAGGTCGACTTTTAGCACAAAATATCTTGGTTCGCCATCCTGATACTATTGAAACAGCGGGATACATGAATATCCTCTTCAGTGATAAGACTGGTACCATCACAGAAGGTAAACTATCTGTAGTTGACTTTTTCCTTGCTGATGGTACACTTTATGCGGCTACTGGTGAAACTGATGCACCTGATTTTGACACAATGTCAGATAGCCTTAAAGCTGAAATGATTAATGGTATCGGTCTTAACAACGATGCCATGGTAGCTGATGGCAGTGCTGTTGGTAGTAATGCCACTGACCGTGCACTTCTTGATTTCCTTATTGGCCGTTCTCAACTTGATTTCGATACGAACACAATTACTGAGAAGCAACAATTCAACTCAGCAACAAAATTCGCAAGTGTAACAACTAAGGACGGAAAAACTTACATCAAAGGTGCTCCAGAATTCATCCTAAATGACTGCTACTACTATCTTGATAAAGATGGTAATAAACAAAACTTTACAGATGATATTAAAGCTCGTTTCCAAGAATTGTCATTGGAACAAGCTAACCGTTCAATGCGTTTGCTTGCTATCCTAAATACAGATGGTAATGATAAAGTCTTGATTGGTATCGTATGTATCCGTGATAACGTTCGTTCTTCAATTAAACAAACTGTTGAAACAATGAACCGTGCGGGTGTTCAAGTAGTTATGGTAACTGGTGACCGTAAAGAAACCGCTGTTGCTATCGCTAAAGAAGCCGGTATCGTCACTGGAGAAAATGACCTTGTCCTTACTCACGATGAACTCTCTGCCCTCTCAGATCAAGAACTTAAACAACAATTGCCTCACTTAAAAGTAGTAAGTCGTGCCCTTCCAATGGATAAAAAACGTCTTATTGAGGCAGCTCAAGACCTTGATATGGTCGCTGGTATGACAGGTGATGGGGTCAATGACTCACCTGCCCTAAAATCAGCTGATGTCGGATTCTCAATGGGTGATGGTACTGAAGTCGCACGTGAAGCTTCGGATATCGTTATCTTGAATAACTCATTGACTTCGATTGAAAAAGCCGTCCTCTATGGACGTACTATGAGTAAGTCAGTAAGTAAATTCATTATCTTCCAGTTAACCGTAAACGTGACGACTATTGCCATGTCACTTCTCTCACCACTTTTGGGCCTCAAAGAGCCATTTACAATTATCCAAATTCTCTGGATTAACCTTATCATGGACACACTTGCTGCCCTTGCATTTGGTGAAGAGCCTACGCTAGACCGTTATATGAATGAAAAACCAGTTCCTAAGAAGGCAAACATTCTTACTGGATATATGAAATCTGCTATTGGTGTAGCCAGCGTCTTCATTACTCTTGTATGTTTAGCCATTCTTAAAAACGTTGGTGGTATCCAAGACTTTATCACAAATGGAACTGGCAACTTTGAAATGGTAACAACATTCACATTTACAGTATTTATCTATGCTGTCATCTTCAACTCACTTAACACACGTAGTAATGGATTCAATGTTTTTGAACATATCGGCGAAAACAAGAAATTCTCAATTGTAATGATTTCTATTGCTGTCGTTCAAACCTTGATTATCCAATTTGGTGGAAAAGTATTTAGCACTGTTCCAATGGATGTTCAACACTATATCTTTGCTCTTCTTATCGCGGTTTTGATTATCCCTGCAGATTTAATACGAAAAGCTCTAACTAAAAACAAATAAGATCTGTTTAAGGTATTGCAAATCTTCAAAATGATAAAAAGGATTGGGTTTTACTCCCAATCCTTTTTCAAATTTTCTAAAGGTAACCTATGAAAAAATTATAAGAGCAATATTATTCTCTTATTGCTCTATAACAAAAAAGGCTTGCTAAAGCCTTTTTCTGTGTGTTACTTAAATTGACTAGGAGTCCCTGTATAACCTGCCCAATCCTTACTATAAAAGCGGTCGTTCAAGTTATAGCTAGGTGCAGGTGTTGGATTACTTACAAATGGATCAACAGCCTTGTCAAAGGCTACCCACCCTTTCCATCCCATATGAATGGTGTCTTGCATAAAGTAAGGTTGATCTCCATCTTTTGAGAAGTCTGCAATATTGGTAAAGCCTTGACTTTCCAATTGATAACGGATTTTAGAAACCGTAGCATCATACATTTCTTGACTAAGTCCCGTATAAGCCATCCACTTGCTATTAACAGGTGGAATGACAAAGATGACATTTGTATTTGACTTGGCAAATTGATTTAGCACCAACTGTAGGTCACCGTATTCTTGTGAAACTTCATAAGAAAGATTTTTCTGGAAACCTTTAAGTTTACCAATCTTCTTAGATAAGCGTTTCTTATAAAAACGGTCATCAATACCAAAGTCATTTGATTTGGTATGGGCTTCTGCATCTCTTACAGCAACCTGATCAAGTGCCTCATAAGAGAGCTTGTCAGGCAACTCTTTAAGATAAGGAAGAACTTTCTTCTCGTAATTAGCGTTATTTGAGGCTGCTAAAGGACTAAACAAGGCATCTTCTCGCTTATTAAGCTCTGCCATAAATTGAATATAAGTCTTATCAAGTGAATTTAACTCTTGCCCCTTAGCCACTTTAGAAAGTTGAGATTTCATAGTAATCTCAGGCTTCATCTCTAAGATACGTTGAGCCGCATACTGAGAATTTGCATCCGTCTGAGTTTCGCTTAAGAAACTACTAAGTTGGTCGTTATTGTAGAACTGCTGAAAAGCTGCAGAATTATATCCCTTTTTAGTAAACCATTGTGGAGACAAGACGTACACAGCTGTACCGTTTTGTAATTCTGGAAGCATTTGTTGCATTCCCAAATATTGGTTTAGAGATGCAGCACCACGTTGTCCAATAAAGTATGGGCGATAGTTACGGTCGTACTTTTCAGCTAAAACAGCTGGATGAAGAGCATCAAAACGCAACCACTCACTTGACCCAAAGAATGGGACAAATCGATGCTTCTTATCTGAAAGAGCTGTAGTTTTGTTCATCCGACTCTTAAAGTTTTCATTTGTCAGTGTTACTGCACTACGTTTTTCAGCCACATAACTATGTTTTCTGCCTTGTGGGTAGGCATATATAACTACCACTACCAAGACCAAGGCACAAATTACTGGACCAAAAATCTGCCATAAACGCTTAAGCATTGCGAAGCTCCGTTACCCCTTCAACAATCTTATTAGCTGTGTTCCAGTCATCACGACCAAATTCTGAAACTGGTACACGAATATCGAAACGTGATTCCAATTCAACGATTAGCTCAACTGTTCCCATTGAATCGAGAACACCAGCATCGAAAAGGTCTTCGTCCATCATGTCAGAAACATCTTCCATGAAGAGTTCATCAATAATTTCAATAACTTCTGATTTTACATCCATTTTTATAATTCCTTTACTTATTTTTTAGTGAACCAGAGGTCATTCAAGAATCCAGAGAAAATCAAGAATGACAACATAACAGTGTTAAATGTAATAAAGATTCCCAAAGCCTTCGTCCATCTATTTTCAGGAAGTGGCTCAAGACCAGCTTTCTTACGTTCTTTATTAATGGTCTTCTTCTTGCGCAACCAGGCATCATTAAGTCCTAGGCCAATACCATGGAAAATACCGTAAGCAATGTAGTACCAAGTAACCCCATGCCAGAATCCCATAACCATCATATTAATGACATAGGCCACATTTGAAGTCGTGTTACGATTTTTGAAAACTTTATTTCGCATCAAAACCATAACCAAACGCATAAAGATAAAGTCACGGAACCAGAAAGACAAGCTCATATGCCAACGATTCCAAAATTCTTTCAAGTCTCTTGAGATGAAAGGTTTGTCAAAGTTGATTGGGCTCTTAATCCCCATAAGGTTAGATGCTGCCAAGGCAAACATCGAGTAACCCGCAAAGTCAAAGAAGAGATCAAAACCGAAAACATACATGACACCAAGTGTTGGTAAATTAAAGATACCACCTTGAGCCAAAGCTTGTGCTTTCAGTGAAGGCAAGAGCATACTTCCGAAAATCTGCGCCAAAACAAACTTATAGAGGAAACCAAGCATGATATATTTTACAGCTTGCTCCAACATATTCATCAGCTCGTCTCGCTCAGGAATTGCTTGATAGTCTTCGTTAAAGCGTCTGAAGCGATCAATGGGACCACTCGTAAAGGTGGGCATAAAGAGCATGAATCGGAGGAATTCTCCAAGTGTAAACTCTTTAAGGACACCATCCCGCATCTCGATAATCATACCAACTGATCGAAAGGTCAAGTAAGAAATACCAAGAAAGTTTAAGAGCGACTGAGTACCATTTATCGCAGGCTCTACCTTAACAAAAATTAAAGGCAAAACTACAAGAAATGAGTGTAAATAGAAAACCCATTTATTATCCTTTTGACTACGGTAATGTTTGTATGAATAAACCCAAATGATTTGCCAAATAATATAAAAGAGTAAGGCTAGTAATTGACTAGCATGTGTTCCTGTCAGAGCAAGAACAATAAAGGCTAGACTTACCAAACATTCATAAATCGCAAAACGCTTTTTAAAGAAGAGGCCCACAAAGATTGGCAATAGAGCTAATCCAAGGTAGATGAAATAGAAGGGATTACCGTAGGCTTCTAAATGAGGTAGCTGTTTCAAGAAGTCTATCATCGGTTGTTAACCTCACTGATAAGACCCTTGATATCAATCTTCCCATTTGGTGTCAAAGGCAAACTCTCACGATAGAGGAACTTGGTTGGCATCATGTAAGACATCATGATATCTTCTAAGTCAGCCTTGATAGCCTTAGTAATATCGATATCACGTTCAAACTGCTCACGAACGCCATCCTTAAGAATCACATAAGCCAAGAGGTTCTGAACCTTATGGTCTTTATTGTAACGTGGTACAGCTACTGCTGAATCAATGTACTTAGACTTATTAAGGTTTTGTGAAACATCCTCTAACTCAATACGGAAACCATTAAACTTAATCTGGAAGTCCATACGGCCACCGTAAAGAAGGAGACCTTCATCAGTCATCGTTCCTACATCACCAGTATGGTAAGCAGGAAGGCCATTAAACTCGAAGAAGGCTTCAGCTGTCTTTTCAGGATTATTCATGTAGCCTTTGGAAACTGCTGGTCCTGATACGATGATTTCACCCTGTTGACCATTTGGAAGGATATTCCCATCCTCATCGATAATATAAGTTGGTGAATCTTCCTTGGTATAACCAATCGGCAAACGCTTAAGGTTAGCCAGCATCTCATCAGTTACTGCTACTGCTGATAAGGCTACTGTTGCCTCAGTTGGTCCGTAAGCATTGATGATACGTGCCTCTGGGAAACGTTGGCGAAGCTTTTGAGCAGTCTTGACAGTCAACTCTTCTCCATCAAAATAGAAATGCGTAATTTCCGGCATCTTCTCTGCATTGAAGTCTTCAGACAACATTGCCATATCTGCAAATGATGGGGTCGATGTCCAAATAGCAATTGGAAGTGAGAAAATCGTTTCAAAGAGCTTCTTGAAGTCCTGCGTAATGGCTGAAGGAAGCGCATAGAGTGTTCCTCCAAGTGCCAATGTAGGTGCCCAGTACATTACCGATAGGTCAAATGAGTAAGGCGGTTGTGCCAACATTTGGGGACGTTTTGGAGTCGCAAATTCCTTGTCCGTAATCATCCAGTTAGTGAAACTAAGGAGATTATTATGAGAAATTTGTACCCCTTTAGGCTTACCTGTAGTTCCTGATGTGAAGATGATGTAATAAGTATCATCACCCTTAACAGGATGAGTCACTTCGTAGCTAGTCTTACTTTCAAAAGCAGTCGTCACTTGGTCCAATGTCAAGATTGGCGCTTGAACATCCTCAAGTGGGAAGTCGTTAATTGCAATAATCAGACTAGGCTCTGCTACTTCTACGATAGCCGTCACGCGCTCAAGAGCTGAGTGACTATCAATTGGAATATAAGCATGACCAGATTTAGTCAAAGCTACAAAAGTTGCCAACATTTCATACTCTTGACCACCATAAACCACAACAGGTGATTTTTCTGGAATGTCAAGACTATCGATCATGGCAGCTAGGCTATCCGAATCAGCTTTTAAGTCACCGTAAGTATGAACTTCCCCTAAAATATTGTAAACAGGAAATTCAGGTTGTGATTGAGCAAACTGCTCAATCGTTTCAATCATATCTTTAATTTTTGTATTCGTCATTATTCTTCCTAAAATTCGTTATAGATAAAATTACCTTGACCTTGTCCTAGGTAATTGTAGAGATAAATTAGGGCCATAAAAATGGCGAAATAAAGCAAGGTTTGTCCTAAAAATACTAGGACGTTTTTGTGTTTTAACATTCTAATTTTCGATACCTTTTTTTATATAATATCCTCTTTAGTTTACCATCTTATCACCATTTTTTCCAATAAAAAAGAAAAAATAACTAAATTTCATTTCTTTTTCATCAATAGGTTTTGGTGATAAATGGTTAGCTAAAATGATAAAAAAACAGAGCCTAAAAGCTCTGTCAGATTTAACTATTTTGTGTCTTTTGGGCTGTCTGCATTCGATAGTACATTCCCCTAGCTTGCATCAGTTGTTCATGGGTTCCATGTTCAACGATATCCCCATTATTCATGACCAAAATAAGGTCCGCATTTTCAATGGTAGATAATCGATGGGCAATGATGAAACTTGTTCGACCGTTCATTAATTTAGCGAAGGCCTCTTGAATGAGAAGCTCTGTACGTGTATCGATACTAGAAGTGGCTTCATCTAAGATTAAGATTTTAGGCACATTGACAAATATGCGAGCAATGGTCAAAAGCTGACGTTGTCCCTGAGAAAGCGATCGCCCCGCATCATTTAAGTAAGTGTCATAGCCTTGGGGTAACTGCTGAATAAAGAAATCTGCATTGGCAGCCTTGGCTGCTGCTATAACTTCTTCACGACTGGCTTCTGGATTACCGTAAGAAATATTATCATGGATAGTGCCGACCTCTAGCCAAGTTTCCTGTAGAACCATCCCAATCTGCTTGCGAAGACTCTCACGGGTATAATCTGTAATAGGTCTACCGTCTAGTAAAATTTGACCCTTGTCCAAATCATAGAAACGCATGAGCAGGTTAATGAGGGTAGATTTGCCTGCTCCTGTAGGGCCAACAATGGCAACAGTACTTGCCGCAGGTATATCAATGCTCAAATCCTTTATAAGAGGTTTATTAGGCAAATAACCAAATTGAACATGATCAAATTTAAAACATCCTTGCACATCTCCTTCTTCCAAAACCACATTGCCTGTTTCTGGTATTTCATCTTCATCTAAAATCATATAAAGGCGGTCGGCACAAGCCAAAGCACTTTGAAGTTCTGAAAGAACAGACGAAATGTCATTGAAAGGCTTCGTATACTGGGTGACATAGTTTAGGAAGGTAGTCAATTGTCCCACTGTAAATGCGCCACCTGACATGATACGATAGGCTCCAACACCTGCAATGAGAGCATAAATCAGACTATTAACAAAGCGTGTAGCTGGGTTAACCGCTGACGAATAAAAGATAGCTCCCTGTGAATAATCAGCATACTTACCATTGACGTCTTTAAAACTCCTAACCATCTGGTCTTGAGCATTTAAACTCTGTACTAAGGCTTCTTGAGTCAAACTTTCCTCAATCAACTGAGTCTGCATACCTCGCCATTTGGTTTGATTGCGATAGAGTTGATAGCTCTTCTTGGCGATAAAACGTGCCACAAGCATTGACAGGGGTGTCATCACTAGAACTAAGAGCATCATGAACCAGTCCAAACGAGCCATGGTAATGATAATAACAAATATGGTCAAAAGCCCGACGAAAAATTGGTTAAAGACCATGAGAAGTCCGTTATTTAATTGGTCACTATCTGTAGTCACACGGCTAACCATATCTCCAGTTCCTTGGCGGTCAAGGTAACTGAGAGGCATGGCATGAATTTTCAGCATGACTCTCTCACGTAAACTTTCACTATAAGAGTAAATCAAACGGTTATAAATTAAAGGATTTAGCCACTGGATCGCACTATTGGCTATGATAACTACAAGCATCTGCCATATTAATCGTGACATCAAAAGAACAGCATTCATCTTAAGAACGGCATCCACTGCATCACCAATTAAGATAGGTAAGTAAACCGTTAAGGCAACTTGAACAATGGTCCCAACAGTTGCTAAGGCAAAGAGGTAACTCTGGCTTAAGATATCTCTGCTTAAACGTTTAAGCGTCGATTTATTATTTCTAGCCTTCATCAGCGACCTCCTTTTGGTGTTGAGAATAATGAATGTCTTGATAGAGTTTATTAGTGTTAAGCAATGCTTCATGATTTCCCAAGCCAACTTGATGCCCCTTATCAAGCACCAAAATTTGATCAACTGCTTTTAGGCTATTTGTTCTTTGCGAAATAATAATCAAACTAGTTGATTTAAGATTATCTCTAATAGCCGCTAGTAGGCGACTTTCAGTCAGGTAATCTAGGGCTGAGGTTGAGTCATCCAAAATCAAGAACGGCGCTGGTCTCATCAGCGCACGCGCAATAGTCAAGCGCTGACGTTGACCACCTGAAAAATTACGGGCAAACGACTCAACTGGCTCATCTAAACCAAGGTCCTTGTCTTTTACAAAATCAGCAGCCTGAGCCATGTCAAGAGCATGCCACAATTCCTTATCACTTGGTTCGTGATCAAGTCCTAGTGACAAGTTTGAACGAATGGTTCCCCTAAATAACTCAGCTTTTTGTGGGACATAGGCAACCCAAGAACGCCACTCTTTAAGATTTTTTGGTGATTGTTGATCCTTGAAAATAGCTAAAGAACCAATCTGAGGTTGATATAAGTTCATGATTAAGTTTACCAAGGTCGATTTACCCGAACCAGTACCACCAATAATACCCAGTGACTCACCTCTAGCAATCTTTAAATCAATCTCTTTTAATGACGGTTGACTAGCTGTCGGATAAGTAAAGGTCATGTGGTCAATAGCAAGTCCTGTTTCCGACTGATCTGGTTTTCTTAGTGTTAAAGGTGCCTCAATATCCTCTTCTTGGAGTTCAAAAATAGCTTGTACCCTTTTCGCCGAAATAAAGCTCTGGTTAAGATTGGTCAACATCATAGCCAATTTAAGAAGCTCCGTCAAAATTTGCAAGAGATAATTGACCAGAGCAATCAGCATCCCTTGAGACAAGAGCCCACCTTGAATTTGCAGATTTCCTTGCCAAAGGACAGCAATCAAAGTCATATTAACAACTAAGAAAGTCAAAGGACTAATGAGACTTGCTATCACACCTGTTTTTAGTTGCCACTTCTTCAGGTCTTTATTAACAGTCGTGAAGTTATCTAATTCACGCTCACTCTGACCAAAGGCGCGAATAACCCTCATACCTTCAAGTTGTTGACGCGTATTAGTAACAATTGACTCATTAATCACTCGAATCTTGGCATATAAAGGATTGACGATGCGACTAGCTAGTACAATAATAAGGGTCAATACCAATACCATACCAAGAAACCAGATGGTCAAGCGTGGACTGATTCTGAATGCCATAATAATGGCTCCTGTCACAATAATTGGTGCCCTCAAAAAGAGCCTCAAAAATTGATTTATCCCCGTTTGGATTTGAAAGGTATCACCAGTCAGGCGTGTTACCAAACTTGAAGTTCCAATCTCATCCCGCTTTTCCTTTGATAAACACATGATTTTCGCATAGAGGTCATTGGTCAACACTCGCGCATAGCCAACTGCTGCCCTAGATGAAAAATACTGTGCTGAAATAGCAACGACAACCCCGATCACGGCAAGTCCAAACAAGAGAAAAATCATCATAAACAGATGATTTTGATCTCTATTTGGAATAGTTGTGTCGACAATTCCAGCAATGACTAGTGGGACCAAGAGTTCGAAACTGGCTTCGATTAATTTAAAAACGGGTCCCAGGATACTGTCTTTGACATATCCTTTAAAATAAACTAATAATGCTTTCATTTGTCTTTCCTTAAGAATGAAGTGTATCCTCTTAGAGACGAGAGAACATACGCATCAAAAAGAGGTTAAACTGCACTTCTTTGGCGTAATAAATATTTCCGCCATTTGTATAAAGCTTACCCCCACCATAATACATGGCAACAGGTTGATAATAAGTATAGGTTTCCCCACTAGTGTTTCCTAGACTTGGAGCAACAACATTTTTTGAATAAGCTTTTGCTAATTCGACGGTGTTAACTCCACCATTATCAGCCACATAATCGATATAGGCCTTACCAAAATTATAAGCTTGTACTGCTGTCCAAGGATCCACCTTATGGTGGGCAGCTTCTTCCAGATTTTCTGACAGCACCGTCACCCCTTGACGAATACTTTCTTTTCGATCTGTGATGGAGTTAGTCACCCCTGTAGAACTTTCACTGGACTGCATCACGTCATCTGTCTTCCCCTTGGTTTCTGTGTAGATCATAGCCAACACCAAATCGACATTGGTTGTATTATCAATGTCGTCTTCAGCCAAAACCTCCTTAACCATGGATTCATAGGTTAAGACATGTTGAATATTGGCATGGATTCGATAACATTGGATACCTATGATGAGGACTACGACAAAAACCGCCAGACGTCTTATCCATTTAAACATATTATTTATTGATGATATCCTCGATATTTTTGATGAGAATAGAGTAGGTGCCATCAGGATTTTGAATAAATTCAACACTATCGGCATCCTGATAAACATTATTAGGCACGATTAACTCAATTCCGTTCGATAACGATAATTTTTGATTCTCCAATTTCTTAATTTGACGTGAATGGTCAATATCTGATACTGAGATAGGTTCAGGTATGGCCTCTTTGAGCTCATCAACGAAAGTCAAACGAGCCGTCAAATTATTATCAAAGAGCTGGTCTGCCAATTTTTCAGGTGATAACTCTTGGTCTTCTTCCAGGTTATTAAAAATAGCTGATTTCATTTTTCCTTGGAAGTTAAAGTCATCCTGATTAAAATTCTCGGCAATCTTCTGAGCAGTATCTTCGACCATCTTAATCGATTTCTTGACAGATTGTTCAGGCTGGACCTGCAAGAGATTTTCAGAGAAATAATTGGCAAAGCTTCCATTATGCTTGATTCGCTTTTCAATCAAATAATACTGCTTACTACTACGATTGATTACCAAAGCTTCATCAGGTGTCTGGGCCGCAGATGGCAAATTATTTTGTGACAATTGAATAGGATGCTGGCTATCTCCCAAAGAATGAATCAAACTGTCCTTGAGAGCAATACGCAAGAAAGCAAAATATTCTTGCCCTTCTTTATCAAACTGAATAAAGACCAAATCATTGGTCTTTTGATCTTCAGAAATGACAAATTCTTCCTTCCAAAGTTGGGAAATTTTAACAGAACTTTCCATCAAATCATCTCCTAGATGACTGATAAAAACATTTTCCGCATCGAAATAGCCCCGTTTAGCCTCATCTGAGAAAACTTTAGAGAGTTTCTTTCGAAAATACTCATCTAAGCGAGGCGTTATTTCAAGAGGTCCTTCAGCTAAAACCAGCTCCGTATCATTTGGCGAAAACTGGTGAATGATAATGCGTTTAATATATAAATCTAACATAGTCTTTTAATAGAGTGGGAAGGCATCTGTAAGAGCTTTAACTTCTCCACGAATGTGTTCCAAAACTTCAGGTTTATCGTGATTTTCCAAAGCTTGAACCATTAATTCAGCAATTTTACGGCTCTCAGCTTCACCCATGCCACGACTTGTAATAGCTGGACTACCAACACGGATACCAGATGTCTTGAATGGAGACAATTGCTCATAAGGAATACCATTTTTGTTCAAAGTAATATTAACTTCTTCAAGAACGTTTTGTGCAACCTTACCATTTTCAACAACCTTAGTCACATCAACCAAGAAGAGGTGATTGTTCGTGCCGCCTGAAATAACGCGGAAATCTGGATGTTGATTGAAAACGTCCGCCATGGCAGCAGCATTCTTGATAACATTTTCACCGTATTCCTTAAAGGCAGGGTCAAGTGCTTCTTTAAGAGCAACAGCCTTAGCAGCAATAACGTGTTCCAA
>ERZ773263.783-NODE-783-length-20891-cov-5.717268_pt1 | contig 20891 bp, 28 predicted proteins | sample MGYA00511076_ERZ773263 | MGnify/ENA primary metagenome ERZ773263 (study PRJEB29015, sample SAMEA2738155) | human oral metagenome | biome: human oral; feature: human-associated habitat; material: saliva | place: China | collected 2195 ... | reverse complement strand
CGCTTGAGCCACTCGTGCCACCCGACACAGTGCGCGTCGCAACTCGCATCGCAGCTCGCACGATCCTCGCGTCGCAACAGTGTACACAAATGCCCCAAAACGGCGCCAAGAGGCCGTTTTCGCCAATCTGTGTACACTCCTGCGCCCCCACGTCTGTCCACAACGGCGCAACAGTGTACACAAATGGTCCAAAACAGCTCCAAGAGGCCGTTTTAGCCAATCTGTGTACACTCCTTTGCCCCTGGGGGCAAGCCGACCCCGCAGGTGCCCGCACCCGGGCGGCGGGCGACAAGACCGGACTCGCGCGACCGGGCGGTGTCACGGGTCCCACGACATCGACGGCCCCATGGCCCCCGTGATGCCAGAGCGCTCGGACCTGAGGCCCACGCCACCGGAACAGTGACGCGACCACCTACCCACACGAGCTCACGAAGCCTCCTAAGATGAGGGGAGAAGAAGCGGGCAGGGATAAAGCGTCCAAAACCACGTGTGGATACCGCCTCTCGCTCGCGAGTCTGGCTTACCGACCCTTCTCTTGAGGAAGGAGTGGTCTGACAAGTCCACCCCAAGCCTCTCGCAGAGTACCCCAGCCCCAACCTGAACCGACACGGCCCACCAGCCAGGATCGGGACGCCCACTTCCACGACGTCCGAGATGACTTGCACCCGCGTGCCCAACCCCTACCGGATCCGTGCCTCACCAGCAGCCGTGAAGCCTGCCACCCGCGCGCGCTCAGCCCTCTCCTTGCGGCTGACGCTGGCGACAAGTCCCTCGGGCGTGATCTTGCCGAGGCATCGTCCCGACTTCTTCCTACTCCTCTTGATCTTGGGGTCGTAGATACTGCCCCTCTCATAGAGGTACCAGTGCCCCCGTATGTGCTTGATTTCGGTACCCCTGAACCTGGCGAAGCTCTTGACCCACTCTGGCTTCTCCGCCATGCTTCCTCCTTTATCAGCGAACCTAACAAAGTATCGAATATAGTACGGGCAGGCGAAGTCGTGTGCCAGAAAGACAATCCGGCGCCCGACGATAACGGCAGCGAGACCTGTGCGAGATAAGCAAGCTGTCTCAGCATATCAAAGGACGGATGGTGACGAACCGTCGGCACGGACGGGGCGTACTGCGTCCCACTCGAAGAGATCCAACTCGCCACCGTCTGAGACGAGATGCACAACCTCAACGTCTGGGTGCACCTCTATGGGCTCTTCAGGTGACTTGTTTCTAAGTTGATCAGAGCTTCGGGACACGTCGTGTCTCATCAATGCAAACGGAGCATTTGCTCACTTCATGTCCTTGTCGGTCTGGAGGGCAAGCTGTACGTTGGGATCAGAAGGGAGGGCATTTAGGAATGGATATGGTGAAGGTAGGAAGTTTTCTTCAGGAGCTCCGGAGGCAAAGCAATGTAACTCAAGAACAGTTGGCAGAGCGAATGGGCGTGGCGCGCAGGACGGTTTCTCGCTGGGAGACCGGACGAAACATGCCAGATCTGGACATATTGGTTGAGCTGGCTGACTTCTACGAAGTCGACCTGCGCGAAATCCTAAACGGCGAAAGGAAAGGTGAGCACATGAACGAAGAACTGAGGGAAACGGCATTGCAGGTCGCAGAGTACAGTGGAGAAGAAAAACTGAAAATCACACGGAGGATGCATTGGTTGTTCCTCGCGGGACTGGCTTCGGCCACCGTCTACCTAGTTCTGGTTCTAACGAACAAGGCAGATGACTTTGGCGGCGGGTTGTGCCTGGGGATAGAGTTTGGGACGGTAATCATAGGCGTCATCATGACGAGCAGATACGCCGCAAAGATCAGAGAATTCAAGTTGAGACTTTTAGCAAGGCAGTAAGCACTGATCGAGTCAAGGGAGGGGCTACCCATCGCTTCCGCCGAAGACTGCCCCATACAGGACACATGATGGCGCCACACGTCTCGCATTCTCGCCCATAGTCGGTCAAAACCAGCTTGTAAGAGAATGCCCTGGCTTACAGTTATCAATCCAGAAACCTGTTTTATCGCGGGGGCGGATCTGAACCACCTGCCTCCGGGTTATGCGGCGCTCTACCCGTCGAGCGAAATATATCCGGTTTGAGGTCGTCTACCCTCTGCCCGCCCAACTGTTCCTCATAAGCCCGATCGAGTAGACCGGGAGATAAAGCAGCGTGTCATCACGTCCCACATGACATTCGGCCAGAACGTAGGCCTCGTCGATGTGATAGTGTTCGATTTTGAGGGCATCGTCTATCGCGGCATGCGCCTTGTAGCCCCTCCCCGACTTGATCTCGAGCGCGATGATTGCCCCATCTTTTCTCTCAGTGACCAGATCGAGCTCGCCTATGCCCTTCTTTGTGAAGTAGCTCAGGGGAAAGCCGTACGTATGGAGCTCTTGCAGCGCCTGGGAGTGCGCGACACTGCACTATACCGGTGAGCTACACCCAGTGAATCCAGCCTTCGTCTGGGGGGTTATCGCGGTACGCGACAGACGCAGCTTGTCCGACGCCACACGCAATCCTTGTCCACAACGGCATCAACAAGGATGTCCAAGTCCAAGTCTCAGAGGCTCTCGTTGACGACACGCCGGCAGCTGCTGAGTGACCAAGCTCCCTCCGCAGGCCACACGTGAAGATGCTCACCACGCCCAGAACGTCCGCCCAGTCTCGCGCGAGAGCCCTCGTCGACGAGTGTGCACACCTCCGAGTATGCGCACCTCCGGATGGCTTAGCACGAGACGGTTGTCGCAAAAGATGAGGCTCTTGACGCCCAACGCCCACATATGCAGCTCATCAGGCCGCAGGAACACAGCCTTGACGGAGGGAGGCGCCCCTGAGATGTCCTCCTTGGATGCCATGTGCCGACTCCTTCTGGGGAGAATACAAACGGCACCTCGGGGGCTTGTATGGGTTGCTGTCTCGGCGAAGACGCAAACCTAGCAGCGGCGCTCGCGCAGAGCCTGTTTTTCCGACCAAGGGAGAGGCGACCACCGAGGGGGCGCCGCCGGCGCGCCATGGCGGTTGAGGCGCTCGTGCCACCCGACGCAACTCGCGTCGCAACTCGCGGCGCAGCTTACAGCGCAACTCGTAGCAACAGTGTACACGAATGGCCAAAAACGGCGCCGAGAAGCCGTTTTCGCCGATCTGTGTACACTGTTGCGTCCCCACGACATGCTCGCACGACCCTCACATTACAACAGTGTACACAAATGGCCAAAAACGGCGCCGAGAGGCCATTCTCGCCGATCTGTGTACACTCTTGCGTCCCCACGTCTGTCCACAACGGTGCAACAGTGTACACAAATGGTCCGAAACAGCTCCAAGAGGCTACTTTAGCCAATCTGTGTACACTCCTTTGCCCCCGGGGGCAAGCCGACCCTGCGGGATCCGCGTGGACGCCCACCCGCACGACCGACTCGTGCGTCTAAGGCCGAACCGCCCCCGTATGGGAGAGGTCACCCGGCTAACGCAACGGACGGACTACCTATGCGCTAAGACCCATACGCCTGCTCAGGCGCGGCCAGAACGCCATGAGCAGAGAGGCGATGGCGGCAACCCAAGGCCACAGGGGCACCTCAAGGAAGTTCGGCAGAGTAACCGTCGGAAGATTGTACGATGAGAGGGTGGACGAGAGGGTAGACATTATGATGCCGTTCACGCTCGTCACGATGCCACACCACGCAAGGCAGAGCAAACCCACCACGACAAGGATAGCCGTGTCGATGCCGCTCCTCCGCTCGGGCGCCGCAGGCCTGCCGTTCTTGACGAAGGGTCTCACGATGGTGAAGACAAGGGCCACGATCATGAGGGCCCACACAATCGTGACGATGGTAGCCAAGGTGGTGATCAAGCTAGCAAGGGGCTCTAGGTTTGACCCGCCGCTGGCATAGCCCGAGCCAAGGCTGCTTCCATAGGCTTCCCAGGCCTTGTTTAGAGAGCTCACGAAACTATTGACGGAATTCGCGAGACCATTGAGGGACCACATGCTCCACTCGCCCCTGGCAATATCCTGCAGCTCAGATGCCTGAGTGTAGTTGGAGAGGATCGAGAAGAGCGAGGAGCCACCCGAGGACAGCTGGGCCTTGAGGAGCGGAGAGCTGACGCAGGGCATCAGCAGGGCGATGACCGCGATGACTTTACCCACAAGAGAGACGATGGCATAGGGCGTCGACCAGGTAGCCTTGGCCCCATTGACGAGGCTGGTGGCCTGCACCTGGACATGCGAGGAACCCTCTGCCCAGCCGCTCCCACTCACCTGCTGGGGCTGAAAGGCGGGCTGCAGCGTGGAGGCGTCCCGCTGGGCGGCAGCGATGGAAGTCTGAGGCGCGAAGCTCTGGGGCTGGGACGACGGGTTCACGGGTGCACCAAATGTTGGGGTCGGAGTGGGATCCGGAAAAGGAGCCGGAGCAGCAGCCGGCGTCTGAGTCGAGGTCGAAACACCGGTGGATGCGGACATGGGCGAGACGGTGGGCGTGGGCGCAGGTGCTGGGCCAGGCGCAGGTGCTGGGCCAGGCGCGGCTGCGGGCGCCGAGAAAGGTGTGGTGGCCGTGGGGACCGGCCTCGCCGCAGGCGCAGCGGGACCAGAGGGCAAGGAGACACCCTGGGACGGAGACGCGAAGGAAGGTGCCGACGTCACCGGAACGGTCGCAGGCGCTTCGGGAGTGGGGAAAGTCGAGGAGACTGAATCCGAAGCAACGGGCAGCTTGCTGCCGCAGTTTCCGCAGAAGGCCTGCCCCTCCTTGGCCTCTCTTCCGCAATTCAGACAAAACATACGCATCCCCTTCATGAGATTCTCGGGCCAAACTCGCAGTGCCCCCAGCAGGGCATCCGAACGTTGGTTCTGGCACTCCCTAGTGTTTGCATTGGCGCTGCGCAAGCGCTTACGCCCCCCTGAGAACCGTACCTTCTTAGCGCCGGCCTCTGCCGAGGCGAGCCGATTCTAAGAGAACCACTGATTTCATTCAAGGCATGGCATGTCGTGGAGGACCACCAAAGCAGGTACCCATGGGTACCCTGTGGTATAGATACCGCAGTTCTTTATAACTCTTTGAGAATTCTGGTGGGTAGCACGGGTTAGGTGACCAGTCCCCGAGAACCCCGAACGGCATCTCGGACCGATGCTTCGTGGCCATGCTGTGATGCCCAACAAAGGTTTCGAGTACACCGGGACGTGGGGCGCAACCCCCCGCCAGCCTGCGGGGCACTTTGGAAAGTGGACCAACTGGGCAAATGTGCTCGGGCAACCCCCCCGCCAAGCTGCGGGGGGGGTCGCGCCGGGGTCCGCAGGTCTCGGCCTGGGCCTGGCTGCGCGAAAGCGTCCCTGTGTCGCACCCCCCAAGGTCGACGGCACGGGAACGTAAGGCTGCCGACCTCATGAGAGGGCTGCTTGAGATGAGGGAAGGGAAACGGTCAGGGGTAAGGTGCCCGAACCACTCGTGGCTACCGCCCTTCACTTTCGAGGAACTCCTCGAGGCGGGCGTTGAACCTCTCCGGGTACTCGTAGGCCATGAGGTGGCCACCCATGACGCAGGTGGACGTCTCGGGGAACTGCGCGCGGCAGAAGGGCTCGGCCACGTCGGCCCAGTGCTCGGCGACGTACATGAGCGTGGGCACGGTCTTGGCGGCCGTCCTGGCGACCTCGAGGTAGTCGCTGAGGATGGCGTCACAGAAGAGCTGGTGGGCCACCCAGTGGGGCGTGCGGCGGCTCATGTCCATCAGGTACTCGTGCTCGTCCTCGTCGAGCTCACGCTGCATCATGACCTGCGTGAGGTACTCATCCCAGAAGGTCTCCGCGCTCTCGGGGTGGATGAGGACGCGCGTGGCCACCTCGGAGAGCTCAGCGGGCGTGCCCTCGGTCCACCAGGCCGGATCCTCACGAAGCGGCAGCGGGCTCATGTCGATCGTGACGACACCGGCGACCTTGTCGTATCCTGCCTGCTCCAGGTAGCTCCAGACCTCCAGGTTGCCGGTGGACCAACCCACGAGCGTCACGTTCTCGAGGCCGAGGGCGTCCACGAGCCTCCTGACGTCCGCACCGTGAGTGACGTAGTCGTTACCGTGAACGGTCTTGGTGGAGAGGCCCTGGCCACGCGGGTCGACGGCGATCACACGGTAGTGGTTCGAGAAGTATTCGAGCTGATGCCTGAAGATCTCACCCGAGAACGTAAGGCCCGGGATGAAGACGATGGCGTCTCCCTCGCCCTTGTCCCAGTAGTGGACTTGAATGTCCGGGCCCACGGTGAGGAACTTGCTCTCTGCTCGGTCCTTTGACATGGATACCTCCCTGCTCGACAGCTGCGGGCAAAGCGCCCATCGGGAAGATGATAGGTTCGCCGGGGCACCGCAGCGACCTCGTTTACCGCCCGGTGGCGCTTCCCGCCGCCAGGCGGTAAACCTGAAAGCGCTGTGCATAATGTTGAGGGAAAGAAACCTCCGCGCGACCATGGGACAGGAAGAGCCGTCGTCTCGGGCACGGGCTCCGATATCGCCCATAGAGGCTGCTGGCACACCGAATCTTGCAGCTCACTACCAAAGCGACGCGGCGCTGTCGCGTGCCTTAACGCACAGCACTCGCGTGCGAGCCACTCCCGCATCGCCCCGTCAGAGGACCACGCAAAGATCGACTCAAAAGGGGTCCGCCGTCAAGCACGACGGACCCCTCGTCTGGGGCGCACGTGAACCTGAGACTGTCAGGAGGGCGAACTGCCCATGGCATGACAGCCTGCATCATGAGCATCACAGCTTAGCTGAAACACTAGAGGATGATCGCTAGGTCTCGCGCATGAAGGCGTCGACTTCGGCGGCCGTTGGAATGGCCCTCTGTGCCCCGACGCGGGATGCGGTGATACCGGCTGCCGCGCTTGCCCTCCTCATGGCGTCCTCCATCGGCATTCCGTTAACATATGCCGCGCAAAGCACGCCGAGGTAGGTATCTCCCGATGCCGTCGTGTCCACCGCGTTGACGCGGGCGGCGGGGGCACGGTAAAGTCGTGCTCCCTCACGCGCAGCAGAGCCGCCTGCTCCCAGCGTCACGACCGCACATCCCACGCCCCTCTTGATGAGAAGGTCCAGTGCCTGCCTGAGCGTCCCATCGTCTTCAGGGAGCACGCCGCAGATAGCCGCGCACTCGGTCTCGTTAACGCAGACGAGATCTATGCAAGACCATACGTCCTGCGGGAGGTCCCGGGGCGGGGCGACGTTCACTACCACGTACATGCCGCGCCCGTGGGCGTCCTGGATGGCTGCGCAGGTGGTAGCGTAGTCACACTCCATCTGCGTCAGGAAGACATCACCCGGTTCCGCAAGCCTGTCAAGGGCCTCCTTGACGTCTGCAGCGCTAAGCGAGTGGTTCGCGCCTGCTGAAAGAAGAATCCGGTTATCCCCGTCGACGCGACAGATCATGGCGATGCCCGTCCCCACACCCTCACGAAGGATGACCTCGTCGCACTGGACACCGTACGAGGCGACCCGGGCAAGGAGTAGATCGCCAAAGACGTCAGCGCCCACGCTTCCGACAAGATGGGTCCTAACCCCCGCCTTGGACACAGCCACGGCCTGATTCGCCCCCTTGCCGCCCGGGTTGGAGAGGAAGTTCCTCCCGGGCAGCGTCTCGCCGCCGTAAGGAACCCGATCGGCCTCAATCGTCAGGTCCATGTTGAGGCTTCCAAAGACAATGACCTTTTTCATAGGCTATCGCTCCTTTGGGTTGATGGCTTTGCGGAAACAGGCGAAGGCAATGATGCCCAACATCATGATGGCAGCATATATGAGCAGGAGGTTGGAATAGGTCGCCGTCTTGCCAGCTACACCGATAAGGCTGAGGCCGGAAAGCGCCGTGGTGCCCATAATGGGGCCGAATATGGTAATGCCAATCGAGCCGCTGACGTTCATGACAAGATCGTTCGTGCCAATGCCGCGGCCAGCTTGCGAAGCACTCAAGGTGCCAAGCACCATGGTCGTGATGGGTGAGAACATGAGGCCCTGGCCTGCGTAGAAGAGGCAGATTCCCAAGGCGAACGGTACCATTCCGGCCTCAATGAGAAGGGAGGAGACCAAAAAACCCAATGCACTGAAGGCTGCCAGCCAGAAAGATTGAGGGCGTACGACCGATCTTCTCCACGACCCTTCCCGAGCTAAGGCCAAAAATCCCCGTCTCCGGCAAAGGCAGCGAGGAAGCGCATCTCGCCCGAGAGAATCGCGGCGATATCGTCCTTGAGCTGTCGGTAATCGACCTCGCAGGAGTCGTAGTGTGCGTGCCACCCACCGATACCCACTGTGTACTCGTTACCGAACTCCATCCATATGGCCTCGCCGCAGCGAGGGTTAGCGACATCGACTACGATCTCCTCGTCACAGAGACGGCCATAGCCCTCCTCAGCGTTAGTGTGCTCCACGATCTCACAGCCATCGAAGATCGCCAAGATGTCGTCTCGACGCTCCCCAGGGCTCTATCGGCAAGAACCAGTCGACGGCCCCGCTGCCATACCGGAGCCGTTCCTCGTGCAGGAGCCCATGGGCATGCGAAGCCGGTCGCCGTTAGGGTCGCCCACAAGCCAAGGGTTCGTGCCGTTCTCGTCATCCACCTCCTCCACCCATGACACACCGAAGACGATCCACTGGGGCTTGGCGTCGGCGGGAAGCTCCACCGTCGCGGCCAGGTCATCGGCGGTCGCCTGGTAGTCGTACTCGTACTCGCCATGTCCCTGCGCGTAGTCCTCGAAGTCGTACTCCACGGCGATCACCAACCGCGAGCGGCCGTCGTCTATCTCGGTGGCCTCCAGCCTCTCGCCGCTTGCGAAGCCGCCCTCACAGCCATGCGAGGGGTCGAGCCTGCATGCGAGCGTGTGGGCGGCCCCGTCTGGCTCATGCCAATGAGCAATGCGCACGTTGCCGTCCACGGGATGCCAAGTCGCATAGTCGGAGCGGTCAACGACCTCCCAGAGGCCGTCGTGGGCATAGGGCCTACCGTCGAGCCAGAGCCCAACAACCCCAAGCGGTGTGGATATGCCCATAGCCGTGCTATCCACGACTTTCACCCCTCTCCCAAGGGCTCACGACCTCACGGTTCACGCGACGCCACTTACGAGCCTCTTCCGGAACGCTCTCGAAGCGCTCACCATAGACGAACTCACCGAGGGCCTTTCCGATCATCCCGGCAAGAAGTGATGTGTTGCTCTCGGGGAGCCGCATGTCGATGTTCGCCATCGCTATTCACCTTCTTCCCGGACGACGTGAGTCTCCTGCCTCTTGATACCGTCACTGTCACTGCTACCCAAGATGGCACTGCCCACAGCCAAAGGACCGTCGCTCGGACTCATCTCACGCATTGTGATCATCGTTTTATCAGAAAAAATCGTCCTCGCCCCCTGCCATCCGGAAGCGGCTCCTCGATGCCGCCTTGTGTTGTCCGATCATAGAAGATGACGCCCTTCGTGGGAAGCCCCTTGATGGGCCGGTCGCAACTCAGCTGGTGCCGAGCGCTGGAAAGCGTCACCAAGCCTACTCTTGGAGCCCCACGCGCACAGGAACTGGTTGCGGCATACGCTCCACATCCTGAGCAGCCACGGGAAGTCAAATTGGCAAGCATACAAAGGGTCTTTACCTGCAAAGGTGCCAATCTGGCATCTTTGCAGCCCGTCTGAGAGAATACCAGACCGACATCTTGAACTCACAATCTGTGACCTTAGACAGGCCCTCGCGGTTTTTAGTGGGTAGCACAGAGAGACGTCTGGGGGGAACGTAGCTTTCCCGGCGGCGGGGCGGTATCATTCTGCACGAAAGTTGACGAGCGTGTGGAGGTGTCGTGACGGGTCCCGAGACGAGGATGCTGGCAGCCCTCGTGTCCAAGTCGCCGGACCTAGGCGACGAGTGGACCGTCGTCGGACGTTCCTTTGACCGCCTAGACACCGAAACCACACGTCATGGCAAACGGCGGCAAGCGTCTGCGTAACCTTCAACTCGTACAGCCACGCGTCGCAATCGACGAGGGTGATTATGGCTAGCGAGAGTCAGTGTGCGTCACGCCCGATCAGCGGTGCACACCCCACACGTGGTCACCCGGTCTGCTCCGTTATCCTGCTTGCCCGCGCACACCCGGTCTATTGGCCAATACGAGCGGCAAAGGTCCCAATGCAGCCGTTGTCTGAACAGCCGCCTCACGTCACCAGAGGCCGTCTCTCGGCAGTCTTTGCCAGCACCAGAGACCCGACAGCATCCACCAGAGGCAATCTCAGGGCCGCAACAGCCACTCAGTATTTGTGCCAACCTCGCTAGGCGTATCCTCACGAACAGGCTCTTGGCGCGTATAATGACTGTTACAGCAAGCACGATTGCTAGGAGGGAGGCCACCCATGAACCTCGGCATGGAGACCGAGTGCGTCGAGTACAAACGCAGCACGTCCGAAATGCGCGAGAGCGAGAACCGCTCCAACCCGTGGGACAGCCGCAGCTCGGACACCCCGGTCTCCGCCGTCGACGAGAAGGCGCTGCGCCGCTACGTCGAGCGCGGCGTGGAGGCAAAGCGCATACCGTTCAGCTACACCGAGCCCACAGACGTCCTCTCGCGCCTCGACCTGCTCTGCGAGGACGGCATGCTCACCAACGCCGCTGCCGTCTGCTTCGTCCCGTCAAAGGACATCATGCTGAAGATGGGCGTCTTCGCCGACAGCAAGCGCGTCCACATCCTCGACAACCAGCAGGTCACCGGCACGCTCTTCTCCATGGTCGACGCAGCCGAGCTCTACATCCTGAACAACATCCGGCGTGCCTTCGTCATAGACGGCTCCTCACTGCACAGGCGCGAAGTGCCCGAGATCCCGATGGACGCCGTGCGTGAAGCGCTACTCAACGCCTTTGCGCACCGCCAGTACGAGGACGACTCCGCCATCCAGATAGACGTCTTCTGGGATCACGTCTACATCTACAGCCCGGGCCTCTTCCCCGTCGGCTTCAACCCCGAGGACTACCTCACAGGCGAGGAGAGCACTTCCAAGCCTAGGAACAGACTCATTGCCACGACGCTCTACCGTTCCGGCGACATCGAGATCTACGGAACCGGACTGCAGCGCATCAAGGCCGCCTGCGACGAGGCGAACGTGCCCTTCTCGGTTACCCAGTCTAGGCACGGTGTGCATGTCTCCTTCATGCGCTCGGAGGGCATTGCCGCAGGGAATACGCCGGCAACCGTCGATGCCCGCAGACAAGGGGACGCGAGGACCGCCATACTTCGCTACGCACGCGGGCATAACGGGATCACCACCGCCGCCACATCCGAGCTTGTTGGCGAGAAGGACTACACAGCCAGAAGGTTACTCAACTCCATGGTCGAAGAGGGGCTGCTTGAGAAGACAGGCGGCCGCAAGGGGCGCGTCTACAAGGCCATCCGACACTCTCACTGACAGTGGAGTCAATAAGGCTGTTAATAAGAAGGGCCAGGTAAAGAAGGTGTTTTGTCACTATTTCACCCAAATGGCCCCGAGGCTGTCAATAAGGGCCACGCGTCGGAACTCATCGCACTTATAAGCTCGTACGCCCTCGCCCTGGCCGCACCACTTCATTCGGCACTCCCATGCGTGCATGGTGACGCTCGCCTCGACCATGCCCTGCGACTTCTCTGCGGCCGTATCGGAGCCAATCGGATCGTCAAAGAGAACGTGAACCTCTCCCTCATCGCAGAGTGAATGCTCCTACGATAAACCTCGTAGATCCGCCTGAAGCCATCCGAGTCTCGGTAGTCGTAGAACGGGTCCGATGCCTCCATCCATTCGTGCCGCACGCGAATATGCCCCTCCATAACTTCGATGGGCAACACGAGCTCCAAAAGGCGCAGGCACTCGCATACACGCTTTGGCACCCTGTACTCCTGCTCAGTTTTGATGCACATGCCGTTCTCGCACCCCATGGTGAAGATGAAGAACATGGCGAGAAGCCCATACCTTCACCCGCGCAGAATGCGACGCGGCGTCAGGCAGAGTGCGCGTGGGCAACCAGAGCGTCACAGCTCCGCCCGAGATCCTCAACGAGCTGATCTTGAGGGGCGCAGCCGCACCTGGGACGGGCTCGATTCGGGCATACCGGCGGGTAGGGCGGCCTTCACCGTCCTGAAGTCAACCTATGTCAATCGCATGCGCAGCGAGTTAGACGATGTTGATCTCAAGTCGTTCGGCCTCGTGACCGAGGACGACACGCTCACGAACGCCGGGGCGCTGCTCGCGGACCAGCCGCTCGTGCGGTGCTCACGCGTGTTCTGCACGCGCTTCACCGGCGAGCACGAGAACGACTTCGCGGACACGGCGGAGTACGAGGGCAGCCTGCTCGCCCTGCTCCGCGAGACCCAGGCATTCGTCAAGCGCCACACGACCGAGTCGTGGGAAAAGACCCCCAACAGCAGAATTGAGCGGCATAGCCACAGCGAGAGAGCAGTCGAGGAGACACTCGTGAACGCACTCATCCACCGCTCGTACCTCGAACTCGGCAGCGAGGTGCACGTGGACATGTACAACGATCGCATGGAGGTGTGCTCACCCGGCGGGAAGATCGGTGTACCCCTGCCCGACAACGTCATAAAAACCGCGTGAGAAACGAGGGACGCAACCCCATCATCGCCGATGTCTTCGACCGCATGAGCCTCATGGAGCGCCGAGGCTCCGGGCTTCGCGAGATCTGTACGGCCACCGCTTCCGAGGACGCCTACAGACCGGAGTTCATGCCTAGGCTCGAGACAGGAGAGAACTGGTTCACGGTCACGCTCTACAACATGAACTACATCGAGGCCGACACAGTCGGGACCCAAGTCGGCACCCAAGTCGGCACCCCCTCTTGCAACATCATGCCAGGCATCTCCACGTCTTTCTTCGACGCATTAGCCTGCTGAAGACATCGAGGCAAAGACGCGAGCTATCGTCATGCCGACGGTAGCCTAACAGAGGTTTTCTCCATAGGTATAGCAAATGCAGAGGGCAGGCTGGCTCCGAGCCAGACCATGGGGATATGCAGGGCAAGCCGACGCTGCCAAGATACCGTCGCTTGTTTGCGATCGTCGTGAAGGACCTCCAGGGGTATTTGACAGTGCGGACGGAACGCTTGGGGCGAGTGGCAGTACTACTCACGCTGCCACTCGGTGGTGAACGTACGAGGTGGAACGCTCAGGGGCGAGTGGCAGTGTAGTACTCACTGCCAAGCGGCATCGAGCGTACCGCATCGGAACGCTCGAGGGCGAGTGGCAGTGCGAACGGAACGCTCATGGCCGAGTGGCAGTGCCACTCACACTGCCACTCGCCGGTGAACGTACTGGGCAGTGCGCCATGCACTGCCAGACGGCATCGAGCGTACCGTATTGGTACGATCGGGGTCGAGTGGCAGTATAAGCTGGGACGGCTCCTTCGCGAGTAGCAGGCCACCTCTCTCTTCGTTGTTCTCTCTGTTAGACACAGCCTCCCTCATCATTAGGTATGCGCCGGGGCGGGGATGGGGAACCTCGCCTCGAGTGGCACACCTAGGGTATCGAGCAGCTTCCTGACTGACCCCTCACGGTCGCGACATCCCCATCAGGCTCGCCCGCAGCACGCACACACCGAAGGGGAGCTCGGCGGAGGAGAGACCCCCTTCGGCGTGGCCCTTGCGGCCCCGTACGAGGTAGCGCAGGTAGTTTGCCCTCTCGACCGCTGCCTGGTCGCGATCGCGCGGCACGAGGACGCACCGCCCACGTCGTGCTCCTCCCGCTCGACCACCGTCGCACGACCATCCCACACGCCTCCCCGAGCGTCATGTCGCCAACGCACGGGTACCTGCGGGCATAAGCAGCCCAGAGGTCGAGCGTCCCGTCATCGGAGGCCACCTGGGCCATCACCTCACGGTAGTTGCCCATCGCTGCGTGCGACCCGCGCCTCTCCGCAGCGGCCGCCACGACATCTCTCGGTACGTCGGGTCTGACTTCATCCCTCCTTGTGAGCCACAGTGTGTGCAGGTCGTAGTAGTCGCGCGGCCGTGTGTTGGTCACGCTCATGCTGATGACGATCTCGAGCTTCTCGGCAAGCGTAATGGCGAGCGGGTACGACATGATGGCGATGCTGCGGTCGTCGAACAGCAACGGGCAGCTGTACTCGATTGCCTCTGGCGTGATCTTGTCGCCCGTGGTCACGTCCACGGTCACCGGCGAGCTCATCTTCTCGTAGTTCACCAGCAGGTGGACCCTGATGCCAGGGTAGTCGTCGGTCTCGCGTATGTCCTCGGTGCGCACGAACTCGAAAGAGAGAAGTCATCGTCAGCCTTCACGTCCACGATCTCCCGGAACGTCTTCTCGACGTTCTCATGAGTGAGCGGAAAGTCGCGCACGGTGGTGTCCAGATCCTTCGTGCCGCGCTTGCCCACGCCGACAAGCGAGCTGATGAGCACTCCGTCCTTGATGACGATGTAGTCTCGCCACGTCGAGAGGGAGATACGTTCCAGCAGCCTCTCGAGCAGGTAGCTCTGCATCACCAGCTGCGAAGGAACGCCCTCGACCTTCGCCCGGTTGCGGATGATGGCCTTGAGCTGCATCGCGCTCTTCGTCCTCACAGCAGCACCTCCAGATAGCTTCGGATCTTCTTCTTCACTCCGAGCGCATGGGCGTAGCCAAGCAGCCTCTGGACGTCCTTGCTGCTGCGGGCGTATTGCCGCATGACCGGGCTGACCACCTGCACGTCCACGATGCGCTGGCTGCGGACGACGTCGCAACGCGTCCGCTCCAGGTCGTACGCCCGCACCTTGTTGCCATAACTCGTCTTGACGCTTGTACGCCCCAGGTCGAGGACCTCATCGGCGCATATCATCACCTCGATGCCCGCCTCCCGCGCCTTGGTGGCCCGGTACGAGCGCGGGAAGGTCATGGTGAGCTGGAAGGGCGTGCGGTCGGTGTAGCCGTGCAGAAAGAGCGCCGTCCCGTCCGAGAAAGTTCCCTTGGGGAAGCGGAGCTGCGCCGCGAGGATCGTCCTCCCAGGCGTCCGCCAGACAGTACACGCCGCGCTAGACGCGCTCGAGCTCTCCAACCTTCACCAGTCCGAGATACGCGCGCGAGGGATGCCGGCCTCAACCACTTGCGCCGTCGTCACCATCCCGCCGTTCTCCTGCGCCAGATCGACGATAGCCTGCATGCCCATCACCCCCTATAGCCCGTTTACATTGAAAAAGCCCTTCGGGGGTTTGTGTGGGTTGACGTCTCGGCGAAGACGCCAAGCTAGCGGCGGCGCCACTGGCGCAGGGCCTGTTTTCCCGACCAAGGATGAGGCGGCCACCGAGGGGACGCCGCCGGCACGCCATGGCGATTGAAGTACTCGTGCCACCCGGCGCGGCTCGCATCGCAACTCGCGCGACCCTCGCGTCGCAACAGTGTACACAAGTGTCCCAGAACGACACCGAGAGGCCATTTTAGCCAATCTGTGTACACTCTTTCGCTCCCACAACTGCTCGCGCGACCGGGCGGGGCCACGGGTCCCACGAAGTCGATGGCCCCATGGCCCCGTGACACCAGCGCGCTCGGGCCTGAGGCCCACGCCGCCGGGGCGGTGACGCAACCACCCACACGAGCTCACGAAGCCTCAAAAAGATTCATCTGATTTGACAAGAGGATGGGTCCTCGAGCAGGGACAACGAAAGAGAACCCGATCTCTATACTGCGGAGCTACGGGGGCCACCGCCCGGAGCTCGTCTTCCGAGACGATGCGATGGCAGGCGCCGCCGCAGCCAACCCGGAGGCGCTCTGGAAGCTCGAGAACCTCAGGGAGACGCGCCGATAGGGCCCGCCGCCTGCTATAATGTGCATTGGCGTCTGTCCGAGCGACTGGCGCCCGTGAAGATAGAAACGCAACGCGCGCTCGTACGCGCCAGAGCCGGTAGGTAGCCCGGCCGTCCCGCATCTGCGGGGTAAGTAACCCTCCCTCCTTGGGTTGTCCGTTCTTCGCGAAACGACATACAAAGGAGGAAGACCATGGAGCAATCCAGCATCACGTTGACCGTGCTGTTCGACGCACCCTTCTGGGTGGGCATCTTCGAGAGGGTCGAGGGCGGCGAGCTCGCGGTGGCGAAGGTCACCTTCGGCACCGAGCCGAGCGACCCCGAGGTCCTAGACTTCGTGCTCGGGCACTTCTGCGACCTCAGGTTCAGCCCACCCGTAACGGCGGAGGCACACCGCGTCGCCGAGAGCCCGAAGCGCAGGCAGCGGGCAGCCCGCAGGCAGGTAAGGGAATCCGGCGTCGGCACCAGGTCGCAACGGGCACTGCAGGCGCAGTTCGAGGCGGCAAAGTCCGAGCGCAAGCGTGAGGGAAAGGAGCTCCGCGAGGCCGAGGAACGGCGCAAGTTCGACCTCAGGCAGGCAAAGCGTCGCGAGAAGCGCCGCGGCCACTAGAGCACGAAATCGACCTCGTCGTTCCCCTCGCGCCACCACTGCACGTCGAAGCCGAGGTCCGGCCCCAGGGCGAGCAGGCGGGACCCGACGGCGCTCTTTACGAGGTGGCCGCGAAGCTCCGAGTCGCCCAACAGCAGCTCCCTCGAGCGGCCGGAAACCACCGTCATGAGCGCCGTGTCGTAGACCATGAGCCTCGGCGAGGACTTCCTGCGCTCGATGGCCTTCGGGTGGTACCTCTCGAGGCCGCAGAGCACGCCCGCCTTGTCGAGCAGGGTCAGGTAGTGCGCCAGCGTCGTCGTGTTGCCAGCATCCTGCAGCTGGCCGAGCATCTTGTTGTAGGAGAGCTCCTGGCCAGAGAAGCCCCCCAGGTCGAAAAGCGCACGCAAGAGCGCCGGCTTGCGCACGTCCTCCTGCTCGAGCACGTCGTTGGATATCGTGGGCTCGATGATCGAGTCCCGCATGTACGCCCGCCAGCGCCTCTCGTCGGCCACAAGGCGCACAGCGCCTGGGAAGCCCCCGAAGAACAGGAAGTCGTCGAGCGTGAACCCGAACACCTCCCGGCACTCAGCAAGGTCCCAATGCGTGGAGCGCAGCACCTCGAAGCGTCCCTTCAGCGAGTCCTCAAACCCCTTACGCAGGAGCAGGCTCGACGAGCCAGACAGCACGACCTTCAGGGGGCGCCCCTCGCGTTGATCGGCGCCCCAGAGCCCCTTCGCCACGTTGGGCCATCCGCGCACCTTCTGCACCTCGTCGAGCACGAGAATGGCTGGTCTGTCCGAATCGCGCTGCAAGTTGCGCGCCTGTTGCCACTCCATCCGCAGCCATTCCACGTCGGGAGCGATGACGTCATCAGCGCTCGCCGAGTGGGCGGGCTTGTCCACTTTCTCGAGCGCCTGTGCGATTGCCGTTGACTTGCCGGTTTGGCGGGGACCAGCCACGACCTGGATGAGGGGGGTTATCATCCTCCCGCATCCTCGCGGCGATGATCTCCACGATCTTGCGCTGGAACATCAAGGCTCGCCTCCTTTTATTTCGAATGATGATGTGTGATTTAACTCAATACAATGAGCAAAAACATGACCTGGGGTGCGGAACCGAGAGAGACGATAAGGTCGAGAATACAGTAGAAGGCTCCGCGCTTCGCGTTGCCCATCAGCATGAGGAGCCCCCCGAACGCATATCAATCTCCAGCATTATCCTATGCTGCTTGAACAACTATTGATTATTCGCACGTTAAGTGACCGGCACACCCAGCAGTGAGTGCACCGGTCATCAATCTCTTCGGCATTCCCCGTGCAGCACTCCCTAAGGTATTGCCATCCGATGCCCTCTTCGGCGTCTCGGACTTCAACGGCACGCTCTCAAATCCCATCCCGCTCCATGCGATGCTCGGAGACTCCCGGGCAGCGCTTGCTGCTCGGGACTGCCTCGCGCCAAGACAGGTGAAGGCAACCTACGGTACCGGCTCCTCTGTCATGCTCATGGCAGGAGATGCCCCCATCCGGAGCATGCATGGCCTTGTCTCGAGCATTGCCTGGAGCCTCGAAGGCAGGCTCCCCTATGTGCTCGAAGGAAACCTCAGCTACACGGGGCCGTCGTCACCTGGCTGAAGAATAAGGTGCATCTGATCGAAAGCCCGGACGAGCTTGAAGGCCTGATCCAAGAGGCAAACCAGAATGATCGGAGCTACTTCGTGCCGGCCTTCACGGGCCTCGGTGCACCCTGGTGGGATAGTGGCGCCACAGACATGCTCACAGGCGTCACGACGCTCACCGGCAGGGCAGAGATCGCAAAGGCCTGTACCGAGTGCATCCCCCACCAGCTAGCAGATGCGCTCGATGCACTCAGGGCAGATACGGATCTTGCCCTCGAGACGCTCAGGGCAGATGGCGGCGTCACAAAGAATGCCTACCTTATGCAGTTTCAGGCAGACATGGCAGACACCTCGGTCGAGGCCTCAAAGCTCGCCGAACTCTCTGCCGCAGGAGCCGCCTTCGCTGCAGGCCATGCAGCTGGTCTCTGGACCACAAATGCAATTCATGAGTGGCACGGACATGAGACCTATATACCCCAGACGGCAGACCCAGTGAGGCAGAGCAAGCGCTCTGGCAGGCGGACGGCCTTTCGACAGGTCCGCTGCCATATAGCTGACCTATCTGGGCAGAACACGCAACGGACACACAGCGCAGGGCCAGTGGGAAGCTGGCCCTGCCGCACAGGAAAGGGAATATGCATGGCTGGATACAAGACCTTCACCTCGGCCACCGATATGGGACCCTATGTCTCGAAGCTCATCCTCGAGCTCCCCGAGAAGGTACACACAAAATTCGTGGACAGGCAGGGCTTCAGCGTCTATGTGGAGCGCAAGGATGCAAAGACCAGCGAGGTCGCGCTCGCAAAGGAGCACCATACGGACGAGCGCGCCTTCCCTTCGAAGGGCTACATTCCCGTGCTTGCTGCCTATGCCTCTGACGGCGAAGGCAACCCGCAGACCGAGGGTTCCTCTATCGCGCTCAAGCTCCCCGAAGAGCTCCTCACGAAAAGGATCGATGGAGCGCTCACCCGTGGCTACATCCGCCCGATGAGCTTCCGCATCACGCAGACGAAGGAGATCCCGAGTGAAGGGCCCGGAGAGGCCCCGCTCACAGGCATGGTATTCGATATCGACACAGGAGACGTCTGCCCCGATCTTACTGGCTGGGACCTCACGGGCTCCGGCATCTTCGATGATATTGATATGAACTACGGTTTCTTCACGCCCGATCTCATTACAGTCAATGCTGCACGTGCAACCCGTCCGTTCACGCCGCTTCCTCCTGTCGAGAAGGTGCCGCTCCTCGTCTGGCTCCATGGTGCAGGAGAAGGGCAGGAGCCCTACCGTACCGTTATGGGCAACCGCGTGACGGCGCTCTCCTCCCCCGACATCCAGGAAAAGCTCGGCGGTGCCGCCTACATCCTTGCCCCTTCGAGCCCGACCTACTGGATGGACTCAGGCTCGGGAGAAATTGCAAATGACAACAAGTCCATCTACACGAAGGCGCTGAAGACCCTGATCGATGAGTTCATAGAAGCGCGTCCCGACATCGACCACAAGCGCATCTATGTGGGTGGACTCTCGAACGGCGGATTTATGACCATGAGACTGGTGGCAGACTATCCGGGATTCTTTGCCGCAGGCGTCCCCATCTGTGCTCCCTGGGTCGCATCCCTGGCAACAGACGACGAGATGAAGTCGATTGCCAAGACGCCCCTCTGGTTCGTGCAGTCTGCTGACGACCCGATCGTGACGGCAGATATCCATACCTTGGCAAACTATAGGAGACTCAAGGAGCTCGGTGCCACAGACGTACATATCACCTGCTTCGACCACATCGAGGACGAGACTGGGCGCTACCACGACAAGTTCGGCCAGCCCCAGCGCTACATCGGCCACTTCGCCTGGATTCCTGCCTATCACGATACGGTGAAGACGGAGCTCGACGGCACGAACGTGCTGGTGGGCGGTGCCCCCGTCACCCTCTGGCAGTGGGTCGGTCTCCATCGGCTGACGTAGACTCAGAAAACGCGCTCCCGTACGTAGGCGACCCGGCTCCTGGTGAGTCGAGCCGCTCTTTTCTGACCGCATCATTCCATATGCTCCGGAGTGTCCTTCTCTCTGCGCCGCTTCCGTACGCCGTAGACGATTACGTCTGCCATAACGGCCAGAATGACGAGGACAACGACAAGGACCGACCGCTCAAGCACGCCTCGATACCCTTTCACGAGTTGCCTGCTCCTCTACCTCCTCAGGGACACGCTACGCCCTCTAGCAAGTGGACGAGGAGCCCATAGTCATTCACCCCACAGGGCTTGCAGGCGACAGATGAAGAACGCCCGAGCGATGTTCCCCCGCACCGCGAAGAACGAGCGCATGGATACCAAGGTTTGAGCGGAGCGTCTACGAGGACAGGACTGAGGTCTGGGACGCCGAGAGGCAACTCAAGGTGCGGGTTTTGCGCAGGATATGACGTAGAGCAACATGAGGGACAGTCGAGCCACAGCGGCCAAAGCCGCCCGCAGGATGCCGACGACAGCCAATGAGGACGCCATGGAGAAGGGCATGCTGCTCGAATAAGGGACAAGGAGCTGTCAGGCATACAATGGACAAAGGGTCAAGCAGAAGAGTTCGAGGTGGGTGATATGCTCGCACGTATCGCGCTGTGGGTCATATTCGCGGTGTGCGCCGCCATGACCGTCGCCTTTCTGTCCGGTCACGGAGCAAACCTTATCGCGGGCTACAACACTGCCACCGAGGCGGAGAAGGAGACGGTGAACGAGCGGAAGCTGCTCCGGGTCATGGGTTGAGGGATGCTCGTGGCCACGCTCGTCATTTTCGTCTTGGCACTGCTGGGAGGGGCGGCCCCCATAGTGCTCGTGTGCGTGTCAACCGCCGTCATCGCAGTTGACAGCGTCGCAATGGTCTACCTCGCAAACACCCTGCATTCCCGACTTTTGTATGACGTGAACTGACTGCCTCCACATCATGTGGG
>ERZ773263.781-NODE-781-length-20900-cov-23.906117_pt1 | contig 20900 bp, 20 predicted proteins | sample MGYA00511076_ERZ773263 | MGnify/ENA primary metagenome ERZ773263 (study PRJEB29015, sample SAMEA2738155) | human oral metagenome | biome: human oral; feature: human-associated habitat; material: saliva | place: China | collected 2195 ... | reverse complement strand
AGTAAATCGGCATATGAACAAGTGTAGACTCATGAACCGTGTAGCGGCCAATGTTGCGATTACTTGTGTAGATACCATCTTTAGTAATAGCGTGAGAATGAACACCAAGCTTGTTAGCCAAAACCTCAATGTCAAGGTAGTCTTCGTATGAGAGTGTCTCACGAATTAGTTCATTACCAGTAGAAGTTTCTTGGACAAGCCCACCATTGAAGGTGATGACATAGTCTCCGTCTTGGTTGAGATTGAGCTCTTCAAGAAGTGGAAGTACTCCTGGAATAGGGCGACCAGTCGCAATAACAACCTTTACACCAGCAGCTTTAGCATCTTGAATCGCTTGAAAGACCTCCGGTGTAACTTGACGTTGGCTATTTAAAAGCGTTCCATCAATATCAACAGCAATAAGTTTAATAGACATAATAATTACCTGTTCCGTTTAGTTAGTTTCTCTTCTATTTTACTAAAATTTAGGCGCTTTGTCATAGTTCTTCCTGAGAAAAGTGTTATTGACTCTTTAAAGAAGTAGATTAGGTGAGAATTGCCCAAATGCTTTTTAATTGGTAAAATAAGGTCAGACAAATAAAGGAGAGATAAAGTGATTCAAGCAACTAATCAATTGACCGAAAAAGAACGAAAGGCGGCAAAAGCATTAATTTCTAGTTGTCAAAATTATGACCAAACCTTTCGAGAGCCTTATCTCTCCAATATGCTTAATTTTGATGCAAACATGCCATCCTTTTTCCTCTATTTTCATGAGGGGAAGCTGCTTGGTTTATTAACGGTCTATGCAGATGATGAGGACGTTGAAGTGAATATCCAAGTTCATCCTAATCATCGTCGTCAAGGGATTGCGCGTGCTCTCTATAGAAATTTTGAGAGAGAAACAGCGTCTTATCCTATTCGCTCAGTGACCTTTCAGACGGAGCGTGTTTTTCTAGATCATCATCCTGATCTGGCAAGTCATTGGGGTGTTGTTGAGGATGAAGAGACGGAAACTTGGTTAGGGAGAGATTGTACACCATATGAGCTGGAGTTACGTTCAGACGTCGAGGTGCTCTTAGCTGAGCCTTCTTACCTGGAAGCTATTGCCCAATTACATCACCAAGCCTTTTCAGATGAAGCAGAAACACTCGAGGTGAGTTGCCGATACATTGCAGAGGCCTTGGAGGATTCCGATAGCCTGCTTTACATCCTACTCAAAGAAGGGCAAGTGATTGGAGTTTGTACAGTTGATTTATCTGGGAATAACAACTACCTCTATGGAATTGCTGTAGCTGAGGCTTATCGTGGCCAAGGCTATGGGAGCTATCTAGCAAAATCAGTTGTAAATCACCTTATTAAGCATAACGACAAGTCCTTCCAAATCGCAGTGGAAGATGACAATGTAGGTGCCAAACATTTGTATGAAAAGATTGGCTTTGCCAAGCAGACCCAGGTGGTTTATCTGAAGCAGAAAGGCTAATCGCAATGTTGAAACTCTTTTTGAGTTTAGAGTTGCCATTGTCTTAAGTAGATAAAATAGTTTTAGAAGAGAAAGGAATAATTAATGGAAATTAAAATCAAAAATAAGATTAAAGTAGGAGATCAAACGGAAATCATAGAGGAAATCCACCCCTGTGAAGTTACGGAGAAGGGAGATTATACTTATCTTATTCACCATAATTCGGAGAAAGAGAAAGTGGTTATTAAGTTAAACCAGGATGAGCTAGTTATGACACGCTTTTCTAATCCTAAATCCATTATGCGTTTTTCTGCCAAAGTACCTGCCTTGGTCCACATTCCGACCCCTCTTGGTACCCAACATTTTCTGACAGACACTAGTTTATTTGCTCATGACCCGAATGGACAGACAGTTGATATTCATTATCAATTGAAACATCCAGAAACAGAAGACGTTTTTGCTGATTATGAATTAGAAGTTTCTTGGTTTTAATTTTTGAAAAAATAGAATCATTTTGCTTGAATAAAGAATAATTTATGATAAAATGTAAAGTACAAATAAGGGAGTAGCAGGCAACTTTAATCATGAAATTTGATTAGTAGTTGCGATTATGTCGTCATTACGAAATTTTATATTTCCGGCATATTCTTAAACAGCGAGACTTGTTTTTAATGAAACAAGTCTCTTTTTGTATATAAAAAGAGTCTTGTTAGCCATTTTTCCCTATATAGAAGGAGGAGATTATTTTGTCTAAAGAACAAAGTAAAGCCTTGTTTTACACACAAGGAGAGGAAGAAGTCCTAAAAAGCTTGGACACTTCTGTTGACGGTTTGTCTACTGCACAAGCCAAGGAACGTTTAGATGCCTACGGCTATAACGAGTTGGATGAGGGTGAAAAACGTAGCCTTTTGTCAAAATTCATCGACCAGTTTAAAGATTTGATGATTATCATCCTACTTGTTGCTGCGGCTCTTTCTGTTATTACAGAAGGTATGCATGGTTTGACTGATGCCTGCATTATTTTAGCCGTTGTTGTTTTGAATGCTGCTTTTGGTGTTTATCAAGAAGGGCAAGCAGAAGCTGCTATTGAAGCTCTCAAGAACATGTCTAGTCCTTTAGCCCGTGTACGTCGTGATGGCAATGTGGTTGAAGTTGATTCACGCGAATTAGTTCCAGGAGATATCGTCTTGCTTGAAGCAGGTGATGTCGTTCCTGCGGACATGCGTTTGCTCGAAGCAGCCTCACTTAAGATTGAAGAAGCTGCCCTTACAGGTGAATCCGTTCCGGTTGAAAAAGACGTTACCGAGGCGGTTGAAGCAGAGGCAGGTATCGGTGACCGTGTGAATATGGCTTATCAAAACTCGAATGTAACGTACGGTCGTGGTACAGGTGTTGTGACCAATACAGGTATGTATACTGAGGTTGGTAAGATTGCGGATATGCTAGCCAATGCGGACGAATCCCAAACACCGTTGAAGCAAAGTTTGGAGCAACTATCTAAGACTTTAACCTATCTTATTGTCGCTATTGCTTTGGTAACATTCTTGGTTAGTGTCTTCATTCGTGGCGAACAGCCTCTTGAAGGTTTGATGGTTGCTGTTGCTCTTGCCGTTGCAGCCATTCCTGAAGGTTTACCTGCTATTGTAACCATTCTTTTGTCATTAGGTACAACAACTCTTGCCAAACGTAATTCGATTGTTCGTAAATTGCCAGCAGTTGAAACGCTTGGTTCGACTGAAATTATCGCTTCAGATAAGACTGGTACCTTGACCATGAACCAGATGACCGTTGAGAAGGTCTATACAAACGGTCAATTGCAAAGTGCTGATACAGAACTTGGTGCTGATAATACGACCCTTCGTATTATGAACTTTGCCAATGATACTAAGGTAGACCCAGACGGTAAACTAATCGGGGATCCAACGGAAACAGCCCTTGTTCAATTTGGTTTGGACCACAATTTTGATGTGCGTGACGTCTTGAAATCAGAACCTCGTGTGGCAGAGTTGCCATTTGACTCTGACCGTAAGCTCATGTCTACTATACACAAAGAAGCGGATGGTACATATTTTGTAGCTGTTAAAGGTGCGCCTGACCAATTGCTCAAACGCGTGACTCGTATTGAAGTCAATGGGGAAGTTCGTCCAATCACAGAAGAAGATAAACAAGCTATCCTTGCAACTAATAAGGACTTGGCAAAACAAGCTCTTCGTGTCTTGATGATGGCTTATAAGACAAGCAACGAAATCCCAACTTTGGAATCTGAAACTGTTGAGTCTGACCTCATCTTCTCTGGTTTGGTTGGCATGATTGACCCTGAGCGTCCAGAAGCTGCAGAAGCTGTCCGTATCGCTAAGGAAGCGGGTATCCGTCCAATCATGATTACAGGTGACCACCAAGATACAGCAGAAGCGATTGCTAAACGTCTTGGTATCATTGATCCAAATGATACGGAAGATCATGTCTTTACTGGAGCTGAGCTTAATGAGCTTTCTGATGAAGAATTCCAAAAAGTCTTCAAACAGTACTCTGTCTATGCGCGTGTGTCTCCTGAACACAAGGTTCGTATCGTCAAGGCTTGGCAAAATGATGGCAAGGTTGTTGCCATGACAGGTGACGGAGTTAATGATGCGCCTTCACTTAAGACAGCTGATATCGGTATCGGTATGGGAATTACTGGTACAGAGGTTTCTAAAGGGGCGTCAGACATGGTTCTTGCCGATGATAACTTTGCAACAATTATTGTTGCCGTAGAAGAAGGTCGAAAGGTCTTCTCAAATATTCAGAAATCTATCCAATACCTCTTGTCAGCCAACATGGCCGAAGTCTTTATTATCTTCTTCGCTACATTGTTTGGTTGGGACGTTCTTCAACCAGTTCATCTTCTCTGGATTAACTTGGTAACAGATACTCTTCCAGCTATCGCTCTTGGGGTTGAACCGGCTGAGCCAGGTATTATGAGTCACAAACCTCGTGGCCGTCAATCAAACTTCTTTGATGGTGGTGTCTTCGGTGCTATCATGTATCAAGGTGTTTTCCAAACTATCCTTGTTCTTGCAGTATATGGTTGGGGCCTACTCTTCCCTGAACACCATACACAGGCAGAAATTCACGCCGATGCCCTTACAATGGCTTTTGCAACACTTGGATTAATCCAGTTGCTTCATGCCTTTAACGTTAAATCTGTTTATCAATCAGTCTTCAAAGTTGGCCTATTTAGAAATAAAACTTTCAACTGGGCAATTCCAGTAGCCTTCATTCTTTTGATGGCAACAATCTTGGTTCCAGGATTTAATAACCTTTTCCACGTGTCACATCTTAGTCTGACACAATGGCTTGCGGTTATTATAGGTTCTTTCTTGATTGTGGTACTTGTTGAATTGGTTAAGGCTGTTCAACGTGCCCTTGGTAAGGATAAGGACGCTATTTAATACATAAAGTCAGAGATAATGGTCTCTGGCTTTTTCTTATCATATCTTGAATTCAGGAGGAGTCTTGTTTATAATTGAAGAGAAATGATCACAAGTTAAGGAGAAGGCCATGAACGAGACTATTAAGACACAACTCAATCACCGTAGCATCCGTCAATTTAAACCTCTAGCTTTGACACGAGAAGAAGTTAAACTTTTGGTTGATGTTGCCAGACATACAGCAACGAGTAATTTTAGACAGTCCTATTCGATTATCAGTATTACTGATGAAACATTGAAGGAAGAAATTGCAGAGATTGCTAACCAACCCTATATTCCAAATGCTGGGCATCTTTTTGTATTTGTTGTGGACCAAAGACGTAACACACTGATTGCAGAGGCAAAGGGCGCTGAAGCCTTGGTTCAAGGTAGTCCTGAACGCTTTATCTCGGCCTTCTCGGATGCTATGATAGCTGCTCAAAATATGGTAGTAGCTGCTGAGAGTTTAGGTATGGGAACAGTTTACCTTGGCAGTATCTTGAATGATAATGCTAAGCTTTCAGAGCTTCTCAAACTTCCAAAGTATGTCTATCCTGCAGTCGGCTTAGCAGTTGGTTGGCCAGACCAGGAGCCACAGCTTAAACCTCGTTTGCCACGTCACGTCATCCATATGGAAAATTATTATCAGGATTTAGAACATCCCTTAGAGGAGCTAAAAGATTACGACGCTGAAGTTCATGAATATTATGACCTTCGTGATCTCAATAACAGAGTTGATGAATTTACAACCCAGATTGCAAAGACCATGGATCAATCCGTTGCCAATCGTGCGAATACCTTGAAGGACCTTCAAAAGCAGGGATTTTTCACCGACTAAAAAACGACTCCAAAAGAGTCGTTCTACAGATCAAATAGTGTCATGGATGAAAGGAACTCATTTGCCAGTTCCTTTTTTTCATATTCTAAAAACTCCGACCGTTTCTTGACCAGGTTGTAACGTTTGGAGAGGTTCCATGTTCCAGTAGGATTGAGTTCAGGGTGATTGGAAACAAAGTTGATGGTTAAATCCCATTCTCGTCGGTATCCAAGAGGACGCGAGTGATAGGTTACGCCATCAATAGTTACGGTCCCATAACTGCGGTGGGCATGCCCAAAAACAATATCTTTAATGCCATGCTTGGCGAAAATCTGGTGGAATTTTTCCGAGCCTAAGTAGGCATTAAAAGGTGTAAAACGTTGATGCGTCATGGTAAAACGACTATGGGGAACAAAATGCATAGCAATTATAAGGTTACTAGTATCTAAATCATTAAGAATATTATCTAGCTTCTTAAGAATCCTTTGACAGATATCCGGATCAGTCCCCAATCGTTTAAGTCGTCGGTCGAACCAAAGTTGTTTCTTACGTTTAAGAATCTGATCTAATGTTTCATCTGAATAGGAATAGTCATACCAGCCGTGAAAAGCCAATAACGTCTTACTTCCTAAATCAATCACCTGAAAATCAAGATTATCAATAAGGTCATCTTCTAAATCAAGCATATCATGATTGCCTAAATTATAGGTGACCTTGACCTCCTTAGACAGTTTTCGTAGAAAAGGTTTTGTGTCGATAAAATAATGGTTAGAAATATCACCAGCGATATGGAGATGGCTAACCTCTTGATTTTTTAGGCACTTTATAAGAGTATCGATTTCATATGTTTCAAAGTGATTTATATCAATATGTAAATCACTCATTACTGCAAGTCTCGTCATAGAAATATTGTAACAAAAAGGTTAAGGCTTGTCTGTAAATGAAGATGGTGGAAAATACTTGCCCTTAGACTACAATTTCATTATGATAAGAATATGGATATCAAATTAGAAATACAAAAGATGGCCAAGGAGATTGGCATTTCAAAAATTGGTTTTACTACCGCCGATGATTTCGCCTATCTGGAAAAATCCCTTCGACTTGGTGTCGAAGAAGGGCGGACAACAGGCTTTGAACATAAAAATATTGAAGAGCGTATTTATCCTAAGTTGACCTTGGAATCAGCTAAAACCATCATTTCCATTGCAGTTGCCTATCCGCATAAGCTGCCACAACAACCCCAAAAAACAGAATATAAGCGTGGCAAAATCACTCCAAATTCATGGGGTCTAGATTATCACTATGTTTTGCAGGACAAACTAAAACGCCTTGCAGAAGGCATTGAAAAACTGACGGAAAACTTCGAATATAAAGGTATGGTGGATACTGGAGCCTTGGTCGATACAGCAGTGGCCAAGCGAGCTGGTATTGGCTTTATCGGAAAGAACGGACTAGTTATTTCGAAAGAATACGGGTCCTACATGTATCTTGGTGAGCTTATCACTAATCTAGAGATTGAACCAGACCAAGAAGTTGATTATGGTTGTGGGGATTGCCGTCGTTGTTTGGATGCCTGTCCGACATCTTGTCTCATTGGCGATGGGACTATGAATGCCCGTCGTTGCCTATCCTTTCAAACACAGGATAAAGGCATGATGGATATGGAGTTTCGAAAGAAGATAAAGACTGTTATCTATGGTTGTGACATTTGTCAGATTTCCTGTCCGTATAACAGAGGTATCGATAATCCACTGGCTTCGGACATTGATCCTGAGCTTGCCATGCCCGAATTACTTCCTTTTCTTGAGCTGACCAACAAATCTTTCAAGGAGAAATTTGGGATGATTGCCGGTTCATGGCGCGGGAAGAATATTCTTCAACGTAATGCTATTATTGCCTTGGCAAACCTACATGATCGCAATGCTATTGTCAAACTGATGGAGATAATTGATAAGAATAATAATCCCATCCATACGGCGACTGCCATTTGGGCTCTCGGTGAGATTGTTAAGAAACCCGATGAGGCTATGTTAGATTACATGAGGGAACTGTCACCTAAGGATGAAGAATCCCAAGCGGAGTGGGAGCTTGTGTGTGCAAAATGGCAAATTTAAGTGATTTATGCTAGAATTAAGCATAATACTATAAAATGGAGGAAACCTATCCATGGAAGTGGCAGAAATTCGCCAAAAAATCTCTGAAAATCAAGAGAAGCTCGTGAGCTTCGGGAGGTCTCTTTGACTTAGATCGTTTGGAAGAGGACATTGCGCTCCTCGAAAACCGAATGACTGAGCCAGATTTTTGGAATGATAATATTGCAGCTCAAAAGACCTCACAAGAGTTAAATGAGCTCAAAATGAAATACGAAACTTTCAACAATATGCAAGAACTCTCTGACGAGACAGAGCTTTATTTAGAAATGTTGGAAGAAGATGATAGTGTTCAAGAAGAGCTTGAAGAAACACTCGAAAAACTTGATAAGATTATGACAAGTTACGAGATGACATTGCTCTTGTCTGAACCATATGACCATAACAATGCTATCCTGGAAATTCACCCAGGCTCTGGTGGGACAGAAGCTCAAGACTGGGCTGATATGTTGCTCCGTATGTACCAACGTTATGGAAATGCCAAAGGTTTCAAGGTCGAAACTTTGGATTATCAGGCGGGTGATGAGGCTGGAATCAAATCTGTAACCCTTGCTTTTGAAGGACCTAATGCTTATGGTTTCCTCAAGTCAGAAATGGGTGTCCACCGTTTGGTTCGTATTTCACCATTTGACTCTGCCAAACGTCGTCATACCTCTTTTACATCAGTGGAAGTCATGCCTGAATTGGATGATACCATTGAAGTTGAGATTCGTGATGATGATATCAAGATGGACACATTCCGCTCAGGTGGTGCTGGTGGTCAGAACGTCAACAAAGTGTCTACAGGTGTGCGTTTGACCCACATTCCAACAGGTATTGTTGTAGCTTCAACGGTCGACCGTACACAATACGGGAACCGTGACCGTGCGATGAAGATGCTACAAGCTAAGCTCTATCAAATGGAGCAAGAAAAGAAAGCAGAAGAAGTGAATGCTTTGAAAGGTGATAAGAAAGAAATCACTTGGGGAAGTCAAATTCGCTCATACGTTTTCACGCCATATACCATGGTTAAAGATCACCGTACAGGCTATGAAGTTGCCCAGGTTGATAAGGTAATGGATGGGGATATTGAAGGCTTCATCGATGCCTACCTCAAGTGGCGTATGGAAGAATAGTAAAAAAATACTGTTTTTAAGTATTTAGATACTCTATCTCAATGAAAGGAAGGCTTCAGCTATTTTAGTAGTTGAATACTGATATTATGGCTCTTATTGAATTAAAAGACGTTACTAAGAAGTATGATAAGTCGACAACAGCCCTCAGACATATTGATTTATCTGTCAACTCTGGGGAGTTTGTTTACTTAGTCGGTCCTTCTGGTGCTGGTAAATCAAGTTTAATTCGCTTGTTCTACCAAGAAGAAAAATTAACGAGTGGTTCTATGAAGGTTGGAGAGTTTGATTTAACTCGACTTCGTAAGAAAGATGTTCCACTCTTGAGACGTTCTATTGGAGTTGTTTTCCAGGATTATAAACTCCTTCCAAAGAAAACGGCTTTTGAAAACGTTGCATATGCCATGGAAGTTATTGGTGAGAAACCTCGTCATATCAAGAAACGGGTGGCAGAGGTTCTCGAGTTGGTTGGTCTTAAACACAAGATGCGTTCATTCCCAAATCAATTGTCTGGTGGTGAGCAACAACGTGTCGCTATTGCGCGTGCTATCGTCAATAATCCAAAAGTGTTGATTGCGGATGAACCAACAGGGAACTTGGACCCAGAGATTTCATGGGAAATTATGCAAGTCCTTGAACGTATTAACTTGCAAGGGACTACCATTATAATGGCAACCCATAACTCAACTATCGTTAATAACCTTCGTCATCGTGTCGTAGCGATTGAAGAAGGACGTATTGTTCGTGATGAAGAGGAAGGAGAGTACGGTTACCATGATTAGACGCTTTTTCCGCCATTTAGGAGAATCCATTAAGAATCTCAAACGTAATCTATTGTCGACACTTACGGCAGTATTTTCGGTAATGATTGTTCTTTCACTTTTAGGTGTCTTTGGCTCTGTTATTTTAAATACGCAGAAATTGGCTTCAGATATTGAAAAGAATATTCAGGTCAATGTCTACTTGGATCCAGATTCATCAGATGCCTCGAAAACAGTCAAGGAACTTTCTGGACAGATTGTTGCTAATAAAGACTACCATAAGATTTATGATACTTTGACCAAAATCAAAGGTGTAGATAAGGTTACTTTCTCTAGTAAAGAAGAACAAAAGAAACAACTGATTGAAACAATGGGTTCAAGTTTCGAGACAGCTACTGGAGATGCCAACCCTCTTTCAGATGTTTACATCGTCCAAACGAAATCACCAGATGATGTCAGTCGAGTTGCCAAGGAAGCAAAAGCTATTCAGGGTGTTGATAATGCTAACTTTGGTGGCTCAGATACTGAAATTCTGATGTCCACTATGAAACGTGTTCAATTTTGGGGAATCATTGCCACAGCACTCTTAACTATTGTGGCTGTCCTATTGATTTCAAATACTATCCGTATTACCATTATGTCACGTGCGACTGAAATTCAAATCATGCGTTTGGTAGGTGCTAAGAATTCATACATTCGTCGTCCCTACTTGATGGAAGGTGCTTGGATTGGAGCACTTGGTGCCATCATTCCTTCTGGGCTCATTTATCTGTTGTACCACATGGTTTACTCAACCTTAAACCCTGATTTTGTTAAAGGTGGTATTTCTATGTATGACGCAGACTGGTTTGTCTATGCGGTTATCGGAACCCTTTTCGCAGTCGGTATTATTATCGGTTCGATTGGGTCACGTATGGCAATGCGCCGTTATTTGAAATACTAAGAGATTAAAGGAGAACTATTTTGGTTCTCTTTTTGTTTGTCCAGAGATTCAGAAGAAGAGATTTCAGCTTTATCTGAAAATGGTTATGCTCAAAGCCCAAATCCAATCCCATATTTGGTATAATATTTAAAAAACATTGGAAAAGAGATGCATTATGACAAAGTTAGCTACCATTTGTTATATTGACAATGGAAAGGAGCTTTTGCTCCTACATCGTAATAAAAAGCCTAATGATGTTCATGAAGGAAAGTGGATTTCTGTCGGGGGAAAACTAGAAGCTGGAGAGACACCAGATGAATGTGCTCGTCGTGAAATTCTCGAGGAAACACATTTTACAGTGACTGAGATGGATTTTAAAGGTATGATTACCTTTCCAGAATTTACCCCCGGTCATGATTGGTACACTTATGTCTTTAAGGTAACTGGTTTTGAAGGAGAACTCATCTCAGATGAGGAGTCTCGTGAAGGAACGCTTGAATGGGTACCATATGATGAGGTCTTATCTAAACCAACTTGGGAAGGTGACTATGAGATTTTTAAGTGGATCCTTGAAGATAGACCATTCTTCTCTGCAAAATTTAGCTACGATCGTAACCAGAACTTGGTAGATAAAACTGTAACATTTTATGATAAATAGGGAGGAACTATGAAGCGTAAAAAAACAGAAAATTTTTCAGAAACATGGTTTTTTAAGTGGATATTGAATAATCAGGCTGTCGTAGCCTTTTTCATCTTACTTTTGATTGGTTTGACGGTTTTGATTTTTACCAAGATTAGTCCCATTTTTTCACCCGTCATCCAGTTTATGACCATTATTATGTTGCCATTGGTTATTTCCATGCTCCTTTATTATTTAATAAAACCTTTGGTACTACTTGTAGAAAGAATGGGATTGAGTCGAACCATGTCTATCTTGGTCATATACGCTATCCTTGGCTTGCTCTTGGTTTGGGGGATTTCAACAGCCATTCCAAGCTTACAAAATCAAATTTTGATCTTGATACGAAATGCACCATCATATATTGCACGTGCCAATAGTGAAACGGAACGTTGGATTAATCTCCCTATTCTTTCTAACTTCCATGGTGATTTAGAGTCCATGCTTAGTGATTTCTCAGCGAGAATGGTCAATTATGCTGAGAACTTTTCTTCATCGGCTTTGACATGGGTTGGATCTTTTGCGAGCACAGTAGCAAGGGTGACAGTAGCTATCATTTTGGCACCTTTCATTCTCTTTTACCTTTTAAGGGATAGCCAAAAGATGAAACATAGCTTTGTCTCAGCCTTACCAACTCGCTTTCGTGAAACAACTGTTCGTATGCTTTCAGATATTAATAGTCAGCTCGAAGGGTATGTCCAAGGCCAGGTTACAGTCGCTATTGTTGTTGCCATCATGTTCTGTATTATGTTTAAGATTGTAGGTCTTCGATATGGTGTGACTTTCGGTATTATGGCAGGTTTTCTAAACATGGTTCCTTATCTGGGAAGTTTTCTTGCTATGGTACCAGTTGTAATCATGGGACTGGTGCAAGGACCCGCTATGTTGATCAAGGTCCTCATCATTTTCTTCATTGAGCAAACTATTGAGGGACGTTTTGTTTCTCCACTCGTTTTGGGGAATAAACTAAGTATTCACCCGATTACCATTATGTTCATTCTCTTGACAGCAGGTTCTCTTTACGGTGTTTGGGGCGTCTTATTGGGGATTCCAATTTATGCCTCTGTCAAGGTTGTTGTTAGAGAGATTTTTGATTGGTACCGTTCTGTAAGTAATCTTTATCAAGATGATTTAGAAAATGAAGGACAAAAAGACGATGTTAAATAGTGAAAAAATGGTTGCCTCTATTGGAAACCAAGATTTAGACCATGCAGACAAATATTTTAAAAAAGCTTTACGAGAGGATCCTGCAGAGGTTCTTGTAGAGTTGGCCCAATACCTAGAGTCTATTGGTTTTTTACCACAGGCACAGGAAATTTACGAAAAAGTTCGCTTTGATTTTCCAGAGGTTAATGTCAATCTAGCACAAATTGCTGCCGAAGATGGTGATATTGAAGAGGCTTTTCTCTATTTGGATGCCATACCTGAAGACTCTGACGACTATTTGTCTGCTTTAATTGTAAAGGCTGACCTCTACCAAATGGAGGGCTTAACTGATGTGGCACGTGATAAGTTGTTGGAGGCAAGTCAATTATCAGATGACTCATTGATTATTTTTGGTTTGGCTGAGATGGAGTTTGAACTTGGAAATTTTGAACAAGCAATTCATTACTATGCTAAATTAGATAATCGTGACCTTCTTGCGATGACTGGCGTTTCTACTTATGAACGCATTGGTAAGGCTTATGCCAGTCTTGGAAAGTTTGAAGCTGCTCGTGAATTTTTGGAAAAAGCTATTGAAATTGAGTACGATGATACCGTTGCTTTTGAGTTAGCCACTTTGCTCTATGATCAAGAAGAGTATCAAAAAGCTAATTTTTACTTTAAGCAGATAGAAACCATGTCTGCTGATTTCGAAGGTTATGAGTATATTTACGCTTTGTCGTTACATGCAGAACATAAAACTGAAGAGGCTTTACGAATGGCACAACAAGGGATTTCTAAAAATGCCTTTGATGTTCAATTACTTTTGCTAGCGTCACAGTTATCCTACGAGTTGCATGACACTCAATCTGCTGAATCTTATTTGAAGCAAGCCTTGCCATTGGCTGAGGACCAAGATGAGATTATCTTACGTTTAAGTACGCTCTATTTGGAAGAAGAACGTTACGAGGATCTAGTGGCTTTAGCTGATTATGAAGTTGATTCTGTTTTGGCTCGTTGGAACATTGCCAAGGCCTACCAAGTACTTGATGATGAAGAAGAAGCTTTTCAAATCTATCAAGATTTGGCAAAAGATTTATCTGAAAATCCTGAATTCCTCCATGATTATGTATATATTTTGCGTGAATTTGGTTACAGGGATCAGGCGCGTGCAACGGCTGAAAAATACCTTGCTTTAGTTCCAGATGATGTCAATATGCAAACATTTCTTGAGGACTATTAAGCTGTGAAACGTTTTTATCATTGGGTTTAAGAGAGGGAGAGATACATTGAGCTTGCTCACTCCCTCTTTTTTTATTTCTCTATTTATGTTATGATTTTATTAGAACCCATAAGGAGTGAATATGGTTAAGAGAGATTTAATTCGAAATATTATCATAGCAGTTCTTGCCATTGTAATGATTTTGTTGTTGAGAGCTTTTGTCTTCTCAACACACCGTGTGACTGAAGGTCAGGCTAATGACTATATTCATGCTGGTGACTATGTTACTTTCAATAAAAATGTTAAGCCTCAGAAAAAAGATTTTATTCTTTATACAGTTAATGGTAAAGAATACATTGGGCGTGTTATTGCTGATGAGGGTAAGAGCGTGACAGCTATGGATGATTTCCTTTATGTTAATGATAAGTCAGTTGACGAAGCCTATATTAGTAAGGGTAAATCAGCTTATTTGGCGACAGTTTCACCTGGGAATTTCTTCACTGATGATTTTTCCATTGCAACATTGACAGATAATAAACAAACTAAGATTGAAAAGGGGCAGTACCTTGTACTGAACGATAATCGTCGTAATACAGATGATAGTCGTAAGTTTGGTCTCATTGACAAAGATCAAATTAAAGGTGTCATCTCTTTCAGATTGTATCCTCTATCACGTTTTGGTTTCGTTGATGTCGATTAATATTTCAATACTACTAAAAAAGCTAGGAACTTTTGATAAGTTTCTAGCTTTTTTTGCGAATAAATTGGTGATAGTTCATATTATGACGTTATGATACTGATAGTTTCATCGTTTTAAAATGAATTAGTAGAAATTGTAAGTAGAAAAGGAAATTATGATGCAATTAGGATTTCATTTTGGATTTAAGAAAAGTAAAGCTTATGGACTGTGCGGTGTCATGCTGACAATCTTATTTTTAGGAATGTCTGGTCATTCGGCGAAAGCAGATGAAATGTTGTCGCCAACTGATACATCTTCATCTTTGAAAGAAAATTCTGATAATCATGCGGCAAGCTACTCTGAAGCAGGAGTACACGATGATTCAACGAGTCAAATGAATCTACAAAGTGAAGGGGTATTAGAGGAGAAGCAAACTAGTCTAGAAGATTCTTCAAAAATAGCTGTCTTAACCAATAGTTCTGTGACCACAAGCTCTTATCAAGAGGCAGATGATACTAGCCAAATTGATCAGAATCAACGTCAATTTCTTAGTGCCATTAAGCAAGGAGCCATGGATGGAGCCAAAGAAGGAATCCTTCCATCTATCACGGCAGCGCAAGCTATTCTAGAAAGTGGTTGGGGAAGCTCTCAACTTGCTAAGGTTCCCAACAATAATCTTTTTGGCATTAAAGATTCAGAGGACTGGCATGGAGAAATAGTAACTGTACCTACACAGGAATATCTTAATGGTGACTATATCACAGTCAATGCTGCTTTTCGAAAATATGCCTCATGGAATGATAGCGTAGTAGACCATGCAAAATTTTTCACGAGTACCGAGTGGCGAAAAGACAATTACCGAAAAGTTGTGAATGAAACAGATTATCGCATTGCGGCTCAAGAACTGAAGAATGCAGGATATGCGACAGATCCAAGTTATCCCGGAAAACTTATCCGTTTGATCGAAGCCTATAAACTTTATGAATGGGATGCAATGTGTAATAATTCCATTTCTACCGTAGAAAATGAAGGAGTAGAGAGTCAATATCTCAAAGCTGACCTTGCTATCACTGCTCTTAACAATGCTACTGGTAGCTATGATCTTGTTATCTCAAACTTGATTGCGCCGCGTGGCTTCAAAGAAGTCCTAGTTCCAACCTGGTCAGAAAAGAACGGTCAAGATGATATCATCTGGTACAAGGCAGCTAAGCAAGCTAATGGAGACTATAAGGTAACTGTTCGTTCAAGCAACCATAAGGGAGATAGTGGTCTCTATAACTCTCATGTCTATTTGGTTGACAATGATGGTAAATTCATTGGCCTAGGTGGCAAACAAGTGACATTTGATATCACTAAAACTCAAGGAACATTGACTATTACCAATAATGATAAAAATCGTGGAACTTTTGATGTTCTTATCACCAATCTGACGAATCCAAGCGGTATTTCAGGTGTGGTAATACCTGTTTGGTCTGAGCAAAATGGTCAAGACGATCTTGTTTGGCATAATGCCACAAAACAAGATGATGGTTCCTACAAGGTGACTATTTCTGCCAGCCAACACAAGTGGAACTCAGGCAAGTATATCGTTCATGGGTATATTGTAGATGCTTCAGGTAAGAATATCGGCTTTGGGGCCACTTCTGTTGATGTGGTAGCACCTAAGAAAATCGGTTCGGCATCAAGAGGAAATTACGATGTTTTAAATAAGGTTGTCTATCTCGATGCTGGTCATGGTGGCTATGATCCAGGAGCTTCGTACTTTGGTATTTCTGAAAAGAGCTTGACATTGGCTATCCAAAGCCGAGTTAAGGCCAAATTAGAAGCAGAAGGCTATCAAGTTGTGACCACACGTACCAGCGATACCTATGTCGATTTGACAGATCGCTCTCGTGCAGCCAATGCCTCTGAATCAGATATCTTCGTAAGTATCCACATCAATGCTTCAGGCAGTTCAGCAGCACAGGGAATCGAAACTTATTATTACCAACCTTATGCAGAATACCCATCACGTATTAATGCGACCTACCATGCTAATCCGACGCGATTGAGCATGAGTGACACTTTGGCCAATGCCATCCAGTCCAGCCTTATTAATGCGACTGGTGCTCAAAACCAAGGCGTGAAACGTCAAACCTTTGCAGTCTTGCGTGAAACGACAGCGCCAGCAGTTCTCCTTGAACTTGGCTTCTTGTCAAATCCTCAAGAAGCAGCCCGTTTGAATACCTCTGCTTATCAAGAGACTTTAGCTAACGCAATTGTGGCAGGGATTAAGTCTTACTACGAAAAAGAAGCTAAAGTTTAAGTTATACGGTTAACCCATCAATATGATGGGTTTTTATGCTATAATTGAGGTAAATACTAAATACAACTAAAGGAGTGCTTATGGGCTACGATTTACTCTTAGAGCGTTTTTTACGTTACGTTAAAATCAATACACGTAGTGACGAAAATGCGACAAGAACACCAACAACACAAAGCCAGGTAGATTTTGCCTTGAAGGTTCTAAAACCAGAATTAGAAGAACTAGGTTTAAGTAACATCCATTATTTGGAAAGTAATGGTTACCTAGTGGCAACCCTTCCGGCTAACGATGATCAATTAACACGTAAGATTGGTTTCATCTCACATATGGATACTGCTGATTTTAATGCAGAAGGTGTGTCACCTCAAGTCATTGACTCTTATGATGGAGGTATCATACCCCTTGGAAGTTCAGGTTATAACCTAGATCCAGCAGATTTTCCAAATCTCAAGAATTATGTCGGTCAGACACTTATTACGACAAATGGCACCACTCTTCTTGGAGCTGATGATAAGTCTGGCATTGCAGAAATCATGACAGCCTTGGCTTATTTGAAGGCTCATCCTGAAATCAGACATTGTGAGATTCGTGTAGGCTTTGGTCCTGATGAAGAAATTGGAATTGGCGCAGATAAATTTGATGTCGATGATTTTGATGTTGATTTTGCCTACACAGTTGATGGTGGCCCATTGGGTGAATTACAGTATGAAACCTTCTCTGCTGCGGGAGCAGAACTTACCTTCCATGGACGTAATGTTCACCCTGGAACAGCAAAAGACCAAATGGTTAATGCCTTGCAGTTGGCAATTGATTTTCATAATCAGTTACCAGCAGAAGAACGCCCTGAATTGACAGATGGCTATCAAGGTTTCAACCATCTTCAAACCATGACAGGTACTGTCGAAGAAGCAAAAGCATCTTATATCATCCGTGATTTTGAAACAGAGTCTTTTGAAAATCGTAAAGCAGCCTTCCAAAAGATTGCCGATGAAATGAATAAAACTTATGGTCAGACACGAGTTGATTTGGTACTCAAAGATCAATACTATAATATGCGTCAGGTTATTGAAAAAGATATGACGCCTGTTGAGTTGGCTAAAGGAGTTATGGAGGAATTGGATATTACGCCAGTTATTGAACCCATTCGTGGTGGAACAGATGGTTCAAAGATTTCATTTATGGGTATTCCAACTCCAAACCTTTTTGCTGGGGGCGAAAATATGCATGGTCGATATGAGTTTGTTTCCTTGCAGACAATGGAAAAAGCCGTAGATGTTATTCTTGGAATTGTCAGTAAACCTTAATAGAGCTTGCTAAATACTGATTTTATGGTAAAATTAGAAGTAATGGAGGTGCTGAGATGATTAAAATTTTCGGCAAGTATCGTTACCATTGGCAACCCGAATTATCTTGGCTAATCATCTACTGGTCTTTAGCCATCACGCCAATCTTTATTGCGGCGGCCCTTTTGTTCGAGTTGTACTCGGTGCCCTCACATATTTTGATGCTCTTCACTATTTTCGTTGCCTTGTTTGGTTTAGGATTCCATCGTTACTTTATTATTGAAGATCATGGGATTCTGCGTATTGTTTCTTTCAATATTTTTAAACCACGCAAAGTGAAAATTAGTGATATTGAAAAAGTCGAAGTTATTAAAACTGGCTTGAGCCTTATTTTTAAAAATGGTAAAAAACGACAGTTTTATATGAGAAAGTGGCCAAAGAAATATTTCTTAGATGCTTTAGCGCTTCACCCTGATTTCAAAGGTGAGGTAGAGCTATTGGATCATATGACTAACTTTGATTACTTTGCCTTTTATGAGGAATCAAAAAAAGCCCTCAAGCTTAAACTTCGCAAATAAGGGCTTTAGTGGGACAAGACTTGACAGCAGTCAAAGTCTCAGGGGTGTTTTCAATAATTTGATTGAGTTGGTCGCTATCTCTGAACCTAACAATACCTTCGTCATCATAATCGAAGACAGGAGAGTAGGTTTGGCACAAACCACAAGCGATACATTTTTCTGGAATTAATGATACTTTCATAGTATTATTTTAAAATAGATTTATTGTTTTTACAAGGAGAATATCATGAGTAAAAAACCATGGGAAGATAAGGTTTCTGACGAAGAGTTGGAAGAAGTAGTTGACGCTGATTTTCTAGATGATGAAGATGAGTTTGAGGATTATGAAGAAGAAGAGGATGTAACTCCTTCTGATGAAAAACCCGAAAAAGGTGGCGGCTTCATTAATTCATCATTCTTGACAGTCTTGCTTGGATTATTCTTTGTTATTGTTGTATGTATTTTGTTCTTTGTTTTCTATACTTCAAATGTCGGTGGAAACAAAACTGCGGAATCTAAGGAATCATCTGGATTCTACTCATCATCAACTAGCAAAGTTGTTAAATCTTCATCTAGCGAGAAAGACTCAAACAAAGATGAGGAAAGTGAGAAATCTAATACAGAAAAATCTTCAAAAGAGAAATCATCTTCAACTAAAGCATCAAGCTCTTCTAAACATGTAGTAAAAGAAGATGCAACTGAGTCAGCTGAGACAACACCATCAAGCGCTACGGCAGCAGCAGATGGTTCATCAATTGTTGTTCAATCTGGTGAAGGTGCTGGTTCAATCGCCGCACGTGCAGGTATTTCTGTAGATGAATTGGAACGTCTTAACCCTGATCACATGACAAATGGTTACTGGTATGCTAACCCAGGTGACGTCGTTAACGTTCAATAATTTTTAAAGCAAAGGAACATCATGAAAGATATTAGAATTGCTATTGATGGTCCTGCGTCAAGTGGAAAAAGTACAGTAGCCAAGATTATTGCAAAAAATCTTGGCTATACTTATCTTGACACAGGTGCCATGTACCGATCTGCAACTTATTTGGCCTTGCAGAATGGTTTAACTGAGGAAAATGTACCAGAAATTTTGGAGCAACTATCTCAATATCCGATTTCATTCGGAAAAGCAGCAGATGGTAGTCAGCAAGTTTATGTAGGTGATGTTGATATTACACACCCAATTCGTGATAACCAAGTTACAAATAATGTTTCTTGGGTCGCAGCTATTCCTGAAGTGCGTCAAGAACTCGTTGCGCAACAACAACGTATCGCTCAAGATGGGGCTATTATCATGGATGGTCGTGATATCGGGACCGTAGTTTTGCCTGATGCAGAACTCAAGATTTTCTTGGTTGCTTCAGTTGATGAACGTGCAGAACGTCGTTATAAGGAAAATATCGAAAAAGGTATCCCTGCTGATCTTGAGACACTAAAAAAAGAAATTGCTGAACGTGACTATAAAGATAGTCATCGTAAGGTGTCACCTCTTAAACCAGCGGAAGATGCCATCACTTTTGATACTACAGGTGTGTCTATTGATGGTGTTGTGGAATTTATTCAAGAAAAAGCAAAAAAAATTATTGACAAAGGATGACTCACTTGTTATACTATTAACAATGAGAAAAGCAGAAGTGAGAACTTCTCGCCTTGCGACTTAGGTTGTCTGGCCCAACATGTCAAATCCCTATAGGGATATTATGTGTGCGGGCTTGTATATCAAGTCCGCTTTGTTTTTCTCTAAAAAAATAAAGAGGTGAAGATCATAGCTAAGAAAGATCTATTCATTAACGATGAAATTCGCGTTCGCGAAGTTCGTCTTGTTGGTCTTGATGGTGAACAATTGGGAATTAAACCATTGTCAGAAGCACAAGCTATTGCAGATGATGCAAATGTTGACTTGGTTCTCATCCAACCACAAGCTACGCCACCTGTTGCGAAGATTATGGACTACGGTAAGTTCAAATTTGAGTATCAAAAGAAACAAAAAGAACAACGTAAGAAACAAAGCGTTGTTACCGTTAAGGAAGTTCGTTTGAGTCCAGTTATTGATAAAGGTGACTTTGAAACTAAACTTCGTAATGGCCGTAAATTCCTTGAAAAAGGAAACAAGGTTAAAGTTTCTATCCGATTTAAAGGTCGTATGATTACTCACAAAGAAATCGGAGCTAAGGTCTTGGCGGAATTTGCTGAAAAAACGCAAGATATTGCGATTATTGAGCAAAGAGCGAAGATGGATGGACGTCAAATGTTCATGCAACTTGCACCAATTCCTGACAAAAAATAATTGTCAAACTAACACTATTTTAAGAGGAGAATTTTAAAATGCCAAAACAAAAAACACACCGCGCATCAGCTAAACGTTTCAAACGTACAGGTT
>ERZ773263.780-NODE-780-length-20909-cov-5.576820_pt1 | contig 20909 bp, 22 predicted proteins | sample MGYA00511076_ERZ773263 | MGnify/ENA primary metagenome ERZ773263 (study PRJEB29015, sample SAMEA2738155) | human oral metagenome | biome: human oral; feature: human-associated habitat; material: saliva | place: China | collected 2195 ... | reverse complement strand
ATCCCAAGGCCACCCACAACCCAAGCCCACGGCGCAACAGTGTACACAAATGCCCTAAAACGGCGTCGAGAGACCATTTTAGCCAATTTGTGTACACTCCTGCGTCGTCACCTTGGCGGTGATGCCCACGCCGCCCTAGCGGTAACGCAACCACCCACCCACACGAACTCACGAAGCTTCCATTTCGACAGTAGTTAGGCAGCTACAGTCCTCAGGTATCCATAGCAATTCTGCTTATCTAAGAATGCATATTGCCGATATCGGCAATATGCATGATCCTCTGGTAGACTATCGGTAAGCCATTTGCCGACGGGAGGCACGCATGAGATACCTTTCGGTTGCAGAGATCGCCAGACTTTGGGGCATCTCCGCTAGGGGCGTGCGCAACTACTGCGCACAGGGGCGCGTGCCGGGCGCCTTCCTCACGGGGAAGACGTGGAGCATCCCGGCCGACGCGAGGAAACCGGCTCGCCTGAACGGGCGACGAGTGGCGCCTACCCCACTTCTTGCGAGGCTTCGCGAGGAGATGTCCGCGCGAACTTCGGGGGGCATCTACCACAAGGTGCAAGTTGAGCTTACCTACAACTCCAACCACATGGAGGGCAGCAGGCTCACCCGCGACCAGACACGCCTCATCTTTGAGACCTCTACTATTAGCCCGCACGGGGAGGGCGTGCGCGTCGATGATGTGATCGAGGCCTCCAACCACTTCCGTTGCGTCGATCACATCATCGGCCATGCAGGTGAGGCTCTCTCCGAGTCGCTGCTGAAGGACCTGCACGGGACCCTCAAGGCATCCACGAGTGCCTCGGGCAGGGACTGGTTCGCCGTGGGCGACTATAAGTTGCTGCCCAACGAGGTTGGAGGCCGCGAGACGACCGCCCCAGAGAACGTCGCTCGAGAGGTGCGCGGTCTCATATCCTCCTATGAGGCGAATCGTGCCCCGACGCTCGAGGACATCGTGTCCTTCCACGTGTCGTTCGAGCGCATCCATCCCTTCCAGGACGGCAACGGCCGCGTTGGCCGGCTTGTCATGTTCAAGGAATGTCTGCGCCATGGGATAGTGCCGTTCGTCATCGGTGATGATACAAAGTTCTTCTACTATCGCGGCCTGTCTCGGTGGGATGTTGAGAGGGGGTGGCTCATGGGCACGTGCCTCTCGGCTCAGGACAGCTTTAAGGGGTGGTTGGACTACTATCGCATTCCGTACTCCGGCTGAGGTGAGCGAGAGTCCCAAACTGAATGCGGGCGTTGTCGTGCCGCCGGCCGTCTGGGACGGCGAGGGCGAGTGACCGTACGTTCCGCGTCTGGGAGACATGGTGCGCAGCCCGACTTCCCAAGGGACGGGGGATGCAGGCGTTGCCAGCCGCTACCGCGCTGCGATCCTGCGGATGCCCTGGGGCTCGACGCCTCCTCGAGTATCCCGATGAGATCGGTCGCCTGATAGAACGCGCCTCGCCTCGCGTTGCCCATCTTCGAGAGTATCCCTCGCTCGCAGGCGGTCTGGATGAGGGCGCGCCCCGCGCGGTCGGTGATGCCAAGGCGTCTGGACACGAAGCCGACATCGACCACCAGCTGCTCAACAAGCAGGGCAGAAAGCCTGTGCGAGGCCGAACCGGCGCGGTCGGTGTTTGAGGAGCACCACGTGCCCAGGATAACATCCACGTCTGCGGCGATCCGGGAGCCTATGACGACGGCGAGCTCCAATGCGTCGGCCAAGCAGCTGACGATGGGCTCGATCTCTCCCTCAAGGTACGCGTCGAGCGCTCCCATGTACCTCTTTACGTCGTGCAGAAGCCCCGCCGAGATGGGCAGGGTCGCATGCAGCAGGGCCTCGTCCAGCGTCAGCATGCGGTGCAGGATTACGCGCCCCGTGCGACCGTTGCCTTCCGTGAATGGGTGTATGGTCTCGAACTGCGCGTGGAAGAGCGCTGCCTTCGCCACAGACGGCATATCCTCGCGGCGCCCGAACGCCACAGGGTCATCAAGACATCCGCGCACCCTTGCGGCATGTGGAAAGACGAACGAGGCACCATGGGGACTGTAGGGGGAACCGCCTATCCACACCTGCTCGTCCCGCAGGCCTTCTTCGGTGACGTTTGCCATGAGCATGTCGTGGATGTCGCATATCGAATCGATGCCGATGGTCCTTGCTGGCGCAGGGCCTCACGCATGGCAGCGATGTTGCCAGCGATTGTCGGGGCGTTGGCAGGAGCCTTGTCCGTCAGTTCGGCGAGAGCCACGTCGCGTATGCTGGACGTCAGCCGCTCGATCTGGGAGCTGGATGGTGACTCGCTCCTGAGGAGCAGTGCCGGGAGGTCGTAGGAGCGTGTCCTGTACAAGAATTGCGGGAGATTCTATGGGAGGTATGCTACAACTGTTGCTGTCCACATGCTCACATCCTACCCGACCCGAACACCCAACACATGAGCAGACCTTACGAGTGAAGTCCGGCGTCCGAGTCGGGCCTCACTCGTTATCCCACGCGAGTTTCGGCTTTCTCTTGCTGTACGCCACGGCCTTACGCAGCGTCGACTCACTCAGGCCCCAGAGCTCGTTTGCGTCCGAGAACGACATGAGCCCGTCAAAAGGCGTCTTGACCTCCATACCGTTCTCCTACAGCTCGTCGCATGACAGATCGAGGTCATCGTCCCAGACGATCCCGTAACCGCCCTAGCCCACCTCCACGGACCCGCATAGCGCCCCGTTCCTGAGTGCCCTGAAAGCGGGAAGCCTCCTGTCGAGGGATTTCGTGTCGTACACTTTGGTGACCCCGTTCGCAAACTGGACGCTGAGCCTCATGTCGGGCAGTGTGGCAACATCCCTCACCTTATGAAACAACATTCCCATTGCCTCCTCGTCACGTGGATCGAGCTTTCTGAACTCCTGTGTTCTGTGGACTACAAGAAGCAAGACATGTATGTTGGAACGCAGGTAATAGCACCGTCGCTGCGCATGTCCTTCGTGTAGACCAGATACTGGCTGCCGACCCTCGAGGGGTACTTCTGGCTAAACGCGTCGAGCGAAGGGCACGTGCGATGGTCGAAGGAACGTCGTCTTCCTGAGCAAGATCGTCCCCATGACTCCCCAAAGGCCATCGCCACGTACGGTGGACCAGGTGGTCCAGGTAGCCCAGGGCCTCGCAGGAGCCTTTGGGCGCGCGTCCGCACATCCTTCGAGGCGGCACATGCCGGGGGCATTTGATGGTAGCATTGCCCCAACGGGTGTACTCCTTGGTTGCCAGAAGGAGGGGGCGTGGGGCGTGTGTCGAAGGCGCATGGCCCTGCTCGCCCTTCCCCTTAGGTGGTTGCGCCTGACTGCCTTGCAGTCAAGCTGTGGTCCCACCTTGACAAAGCGCACCGTCGCCGCATCCGTCCAGGGCTGTCTCCAGAAACAGAGGGTAGGGGGACATGAGGTTTGTCATAGAGCAGCTGTCGAAGCGTTTCGACGCAAAGGAGGTCCTGAGGGACATCAGCTTCACCTTTGAGGAGGGGAAGATATACGGCCTGCTCGGCAGGAATGGTGCAGGGAAGACGACCCTCTTCAACTGCCTTAACCGGGACATCCGGACTGACGGCGGAACCTTCTATTTTGATACGGCGGATGGCGTCAGGGACGTCTTGCCCGAGGACATCGGCTACGTCCTCTCGACGCCGACTGTCCCGGAGTTCCTTACCGGACGGGAGTTCTTGAAGTTCTTTATGGACATCCACGCGGACGAGCTGCGCGACACAAGGTCCATCGACGACTACTTCGATGACATGAGCATCGAGGTGGGGGACAGGGACAGGCTGCTCAAGGACTACTCCCACGGCATGAAGAGCAAGATGCAGATGCTGGTCAGCATCATCGCCCGACCGAACTTGATGTTACTGGATGAGCCTTTGACCTCCCTTGACGTTGTGGTCGCAGAGGAGATGAAGCAGCTGCTGCGCTCCTTGAAGGAGGGGCGAATCATCGTCTTCTCGACGCACCTCTTGGATCTGGCGTTGGACCTGTGTGATGAGATCGTGCTGCTGAACCATGGCGTTCTTGAGGCCGTCGACAAGTCCGACCTCGACAACGGGGAGTTCAAGGACAAGATCATCGCGGCGCTGAGGGAGGAGGGCGATGCGTAAGACCCTGCGGCTGTCCTTCTCGCTGAGAAATACCTACCGCGTCAACTCGATCCTGTATGCCCTCAGGCAGGTCCCTCTGCTGAGGCGACTTGTTCCTGCCGATGTGTATCGGCACCGCGAGTTTAAGCTGCTCGCGAACGTCCTGTCCGTAGTGTGGGAGATCCTGTCGGTGTTTGTCGGGAAGGCCCTGTACGTTGTCCTTATGGTGATGGCGCCCGCGAGCCTGCTGGACCTCTCCGCACATGCCAGAGCACAGCTCTTGCTCCACCTGTTTCTGCTGCTCTCCCTGATCGGCGCGACAACGGACACTTATCTGTTCGATCCGTCAAAGGACAAGTACTATGCCGTGGTCCTGCTTGGCATGGACGCGCGGGAATACACCCTCGTCAATTACCTCTATGCGCTTGCGAAGGCGCTTGTCGGCTTCACGCTGTGTACGTTGGTGTTTGCCTTGCCGGCTGGCCTGTCTCTTGGGCAGTGCCTGCTTGTTCCGCTGTACGTGGTGGGCGTTAAGATGGTCTACAGCGCAAGATGGCTGTGGGATTATGAAAAGGGCGGGCGGGTGCATAGCGAGATGAGAGACGCAGCGTCGCTGTGGGTCGTGATGTTCCTGCTGCTGGGCGCCGCATACGCCCTTCCGCTCATGGGGCTCATGATTCCTGTGACAGTGGCTGTGCCCTGTATGATCGCAGGTGCCCTTCTGGGTATACCGGCACTGTGGAAGATACTGACCTTTGCCCACTATCCCACGATGTGTAAGGAGCTGTTGCAGGATGCGGTCGTGACCCATCCGGTCACCCTGCAAGGCGTTCGCTTGGATGCGATCAGGAAGAGCATCAGTGTGGACACGGGCATCACAAGCCAGAGAAAGGGTCTTGAATACCTGAATGAGCTGTTCATCAAGCGACACCAGGGGCTTCTCTGGAGGTCGGCGAGGCGGATTGTCGTAGCTGCCCTTATCGTGTTTGTCGGCTGCGTGGTCGCGATGCGGCAGCTTCCAGCGTGAACGACTCGCTGATGTCCTATCTGCCGCATATGGTCCTTGTGATGTACGCGATCAATCGTGGGTCGGGCTTTACTCAGACGCTGTTCGTCAATTGTGATCGCAGCCTGCTGACCTATCCGTTCTATAAGCAGCCGGGAAGCATTCTGCGGCTGTTTTGGATCCGCCTCAGAGAGATCGTCAAGGTGAACCTGTTGCCGGCAGCTGTGATCGGTGCAGCACTCACGTCGTTGCTCTACCTCTCCGGTGGCACGGATGTTCCTGTGGACTACGTGGTGCTGTTCGTGTCTGTCACGGTGATGAGCGTCTTTCTCTCTGTGCACTATCTGACCTTGTATTACCTGCTGCAGCCCTATAACGCAGGCACGGAGATGAGGAGTGGGACGTACCGCGTCGTGACTGCGGTGACCTATGCTGTCTGCTACCTAATGATGTGGGTGCGACTGCCCGCACTGGTCTTTGGCGCGGCACTCATTGCCTTTTGCGTATGCTATTGCATCGTGGCGAGCGTTCTCGTCTATCGACTGGCGCCAAAGACCTTTCGCATCCGCCCGTGAGGCCGCACGGGCACGAAGATGCCGAACGTCCGAGACAAAAAGGCAGTTCGATGCGGCGAGGCGGTCTTTGGCCGTCTAGCTCCGCCTCAGGTGGCGCTCCATGCGCCGGCTCAGCGCCACAAGCGCCATGACGATCACGTAGTAGACAGCGGCGACAACAACAAACGGCTCGAACGCGCGGTACGTGAGCGCCTGGACGCTCTGCGCCGCGCGCATCATGTCCATGAGGCCGATCGTCGCCACCAGAGACGAGCTCTTGAGCACCGTGATGGCCTCATTGACCAGCGCCGGAGCAACCGAGCGCAGTGCTTGCGGGATGATGATCTCCCACATCATCGAAGGGTAGGGCAGGCCCAGGGCGCGTGCGGCGTCGTACTGGCCGCGATCGACGCCCTCGATGCCGCCACGGACGGTCTCCGAGACGGTGGCTGACCCGTTGAGTCCAAGCGTAAGCACGGATGCCGTAAACATCGAGATCTTGTAGCCAGTGAGCTGCGGCATCCCAAAGTACGCGATGAAGAGCAGCACGATGAGCGGTATGCCGCGAAAGATTGACGTGTAAAAGTCTAGGATCACGCGAAGCGGCATGCACGGCAGCACCTTGAGCACGGAGATGAGAAACCCCAGCACAAACGCCAGGAGTAAGGCGGCTCCCGTCACCTCTAGGGTGACGACGAGGCCACCCACGAACATGGACGCATAGGGTTCGATGAGCGAGAAGTTCATACGGCCCTCTGGCTAGCCCGGCGTGGCGGAACCCACGCCCTCCGTCGCCGTGCCAGAGGCCGAGAAGTCCCCGCCCCACTTGAAGTCTATGCCCACGTAGGTTCCAATGAACTGATCGATGGTGCCGTCCTTGAGCATCTCGCCGACGCACTGGTCGAAGGCCGCAACGAACGATGCTCCCTTCGTGGCCATGATGCGGTAGACGCCCACGTAGTCCTTTGTCTCGGCCCGGCCGAGAAGACCAAGCACCAGGCCGCCATTGGCGTCGCGCATGGACTGGCCTTCGGCGCCGTCGCACAGGTAGGCGTCGATGCGGCCGGCAAGGACCTCTTGGAGGCACTGGTTGCCGCCGTCGTAGGTGTGGATGTCGGCGTTTGGCAGGACGGCAGAGACGAACTTGTTCTGCACGGTGCCGGTGGTACAGGCGATGCTCTTGCCCGAAAGGCCATCCACGCTCGTGATGGGGTCGCCGCCCAGGGTGAGCACGCCGACGAGCGGCTGGTAATAGCCGCGTGTGAAGTCATAGCTTTGCTCGCGCTCGGCATTCGAGGACATGGCCATCGTGAAGGAGGTGTCGCTCGCCTGAACGGAGGCCAGTGTGGCGGCGAACTGCTGCGGCTCGAAGTCGTACGTAAAGCCAAGACGCTTGGCCATCTCGTCCGCAACGGCAATGTCAAGGCCCACGACCTTCTGGGTGCCGTCGGACTGCATCTCGACGTAGCGATAAGGCGCGAAGGCGTCATCGCCCACGAAGCTAAGGTGCCGTCCAGAGAGATCTGTTGTCGAGGCCGAGGATGACGCACCGCCAGCGGTGCCTTCCTGTGGCCCTTTGCAGCCCGCGAGTGCGAGCGTTGCTCCCGCTGCCATCATGCCGAGAAACGACCTGCGACCCATCGGGCTGCCCACCTTGGTATCCATTCTGCAACACCTCCAGCGTTCTCCTGCACTGCCACCCCAGTGTAGCCTACGGAAATCATAACTTCTAGCGAGGATACAAACTGTTAGCCTTCGCGAAGGTCTTGAGGCGCGGGACCCTCGCAAGTGTGGGGCCACTTGGGGTAGCCTCGTGGTTCCCTTGGCTTGCGAGGGGGGTCAAGTTCTCGACGGCCTCGTGCACGGTCATGCGCCTGCCGCTGTGGTCGAGGTTGATCAGCACGTAGCGGTCGTGCCCGATGCCCAGCGCCTTCATGTACGAGACGTGGCGCAGGTCATGGTGGCTCGTCATGCGCTCGGTCAGGTCGCGGCTCTCCTCTGGCTTCATCACACAGACCATATCGACGGAGGCCTGATCGATGGCCATAATGTCCGTCGAGGCGAGTATGCTCACGTTGGGCGTCACGATGGGGGCTGCCGAGACGCTCGTGGTCCGGTTGGTCGCGCTCGTGGCCGTGCTCCTCTCTCCCTCGTGCATGGGGAGGTTGTGGATGTATGGCATTGGATGCTATATAATTATGTCATTGAATACTATAAATCTTTGGAGTTGCCTCTATGATGACGTATTACGAGCGTCCACTTGCGGGCGAGATCCTCCGTGCGCACAGCAAGGTTGTCGTGCTTGAGGGTGCGCGTGCCGTCGGGAAGTCCACGCTTGCGCGCAGGCAGCTGGAGTCGCACGGATACGCCTATTACACGCTGGCAGATGCGGGCACATTGCGACAGGCGTCGTCGGATGCGGCGGCTTGGATACAACACATCAGGGTGCCGGCGATTATTGATGAGGCTCAGCTCGCCAAGGATATTCCGCTTGCGGTGAAAGAGTACACGGACCAGAAGTCGGGACAGGACATACTTTTCATACTTACGGGGTCAGCATCTATCGCACGCTCGGGGCTGGGCGGTCAGGATCCCCTAACAAGGCGTGTGAGGAGGTTCTCACTCTACCCTCTGACCCAGGCAGAGCTTCATAGGTCTACGTTCAACATCGTTGATAGCTTCTGGCACTCAGAGCCTGACCTTACGTATGGATCTCGTCTGACGATGGATGACCTTAGGTTGATGATGTCCACCGGCGGGTTCCCAAAGTATGCTGTGGACACACGGCTGATGAGCACCAGCGAGCGTGGGCTATCGATACGCGATGACATCGATAGCGTTTTGGGGGACACGCTTCTTCCTGAGGAGAGATTTGATAAGAACATTGCACAAAAGATCTTGCAGAGGTTGCTTGTGTACCCAGGTGGCATCCTGAATGTCAGCAAGGTCGCATCCGAGCTGGGATATGATGTCAGGACAATCAATAGGTATATAAGCATATTTATCAGGCGCTTCCTTATTCACACGCTTCCAAACCTAGCCACTCGACCAACGAGGCAGCCCTATGCCCGAGCGAAAGTGCACCCGGTAGACAGCTCTTTTTCGGTCGAGACGCTGAGGATGTCGGGACATGATATGACGCACGAGCCAGAGGAGTTCGGAAACCTTCTTGAGTCGTTTGTGGTGCAACAGGTCATCCCGGCATGCCAGTGGTCTCAGGAGCGGCCCGATTGCTTCTATTGGAGAGAGGCGGGTGTGTCACCACGCGAGGTCGATCTCGTCTTGAAAAACGATGCTGGGAAGCTTGTTGGTATCGAGGTCAAGAGCTCAGAGACTGTCAAGCAGGACGATTTCAAAGGGCTGCGTGCCCTTGCGTCCAGAGATGGGCGCCTGAGTCGTGGGTTTGTGATATATACGGGCAGCCAAGTCATCAAAGAGGACGATCGCCTATGGGCGATTCCCGTATCGGCGCTCTGGGAGGATGGAGCGTTCGTGTCTGATGCGCATGGATCGCTTTTGGGCAACCCGGTGATGAGAGCGGATGCCAATCCCTTTTCTTCTGCGGATGCGTTGCCCGTAGATGCGAATGTCTTTCTGAGCTACTCCCATGCCGATGACGCACATCTGGGAGGTGCCATCATAGGACTCGTCGACCAGATCAAGAGCGAATATGAGTATGAGATGGGATCGACCCTCAACGTCTTTGTCGACAAGCGTTCAATCAACTGGGGGGAGGACTGGAAGGCCGCAATGAACGGGAGCTTGGGAATCGCTAACGTTTTGATGCCTGCTGTAACTCCCCGTTATCTGCGGAATCCCGCATGTCGAGACGAGCTCACGCAGTTCGATGATCGGATGAGGGGCATACCGGGCGCACAGGTGCTGTCACTGGTGTGGCAGGACTACGGGACCGTCAGGAGAGCTATGCCCAACGATCCCGTTCTCAAGGCGATAGACAAGCATCAGAGGATATCCGTATCTGAGCTACGTGGCCTCAGTATAGGCTCCACTGCGTATCAGGCGAAGGTCGCCGAGATCGTATCGAAGCTCAAGGAGTTGATAGAGCGGGGGACAGCTCATGAGGACGCCTCTGACATCGCCGAGAAAGGGCATGGGCGGGGGGAGGCAGACGGGCTGATTGAAGCATTTGATAGGCTGGGGCAGGATATCCCACCGTTCAACGATGCGGTAGCGAGGGTTGTGACGGGCATCGACGACATTAGTGCCTTCGCACACGAGCACCCAGCTCCATCACAGGGCAGCGCTACATCGTATCTTGCCTGGAGTCAGACCTTTGGCGAGGGGGTAGGGAAGGGTACCAAGACCCTGCGCGAGGGATTGAAGGAGCTGACTCGCTATTGGGGTGATGTTCACGATGCGCTGAACCATTGTCTCGCTGTTCTTATATCGTCTTCTGACGCCGACCAACGGCGGGAAGGGTTGAGGACCATGGAGCATCTTGCCTACTCAATCCGGCAGTCCACCATCTTGTCTCCCTTGGCGCGGGACCTCCTGCCTATGGCTAGGATGCTTCAGGCAGCGTCGCCCAGGCCTGCGCCTCTTGCATGGATCATAGAGGAGGCTATCGGTACGTTTGGTGCGATTGAGAGCTCCTGCAATTCTCTGCTTGATCGCATACGGTCAGTCGAAAGCATGATCGGCTCCGAGATGCCAGCAGGCAGTGGGACCTGACCGCACAAACTGGCCCCGCGCAGCTGGCCGGCCTTGACGCCGGGGCTCCGTCGGTCACGATGAAGCGCCTTTTTGAGTCCCATGGCATGCGACGAGAGGGTCATCGTCGGGACGGCCGATTGGCAGTAGGCGCACATCGTCGCGTGTCGCTCGGGCGAGTTGTGGATGTATGGCATCCATCGTCTGGTGCGATGCGGGGGGAGCGTGCTCTTTCAAGCGATTGTTGGGAGGTATGCCCTTCAGCGAGCTATGCCTTCCCGTCGATGACTGAACATATCCAGCTTTTATGGCGACACATATATATTGATAGAGACAGCTGAATAATATGTATAATGTCGCGGTTGTTCGACCCACACGACTTTCACTTCTGGGGGAGAGGTGAGCGTCGCATCGCAATCTTTGGCACATCGTATGGAGGGACATGCCGTGAGAGTGAAAGGCCTAACTGGAGGTAGCGTTGCTCGGACAGTGTTAACCGGCATCCTTACACTGTGCCTGTGCGCAGCCCTCGGATGCTCCGGTTCCTCCTCGGCCTCGAGTTCCGCTGAGCGTGTGTCTGGCGGCGAGGTTGCACAGACCAACACGTCACCTACGCAGGAACAAGACGCTAAAACTGAGGAGACGCAGGCCACCACATCGCCCACGGCGGACTCCTCGGGACAAGGTACCGATGACTTCGCGTCGCAGACCGTCGATGGCGATTCGGAGGGCGGCGGTTCCACTGCACCTCAGACCGATCAGGAAGAATCCGAGGCAACGCCCCAAGCGACTGCAAGCGCTCCGACGCAGACGCAACCTGTCACGCAGCAGGACAACAACAGCAGGACCGTATACGTCACGCAGACCGGCAAGAGGTATCATTTTGATGAGCACTGCCGTGGTCTTGGCAGGGCAAAGTCCATTACGGAGACGACGCTCGGCGAGGCGCAATCGAGTGGCCTCACGCCATGTCAGATATGTGCTAGCTAACTGCAGTACTGAGACAAGCGTCATCGGCGCTCGCACGTCCAGGCATCGTCCGTTGCCAATGCGATGGTATGGCTGTCATGGCAAAGAACCTGAGGATCGCCTCCATTGGGGGCGTCGGGCTCTAGGGTTTCCCCTACATATCCTTTGACGTATGACTGCGTGGATGGCAGCGTGAAGGGCTATAAAAGAGCGAACTGTGGGTGGCGAACACAAAGAGGTAGCCTTGGACTCATTTCTTCTCTACTTGATCATAATGAATGTGGTGACGTTCCTGGCGTTCACCGTTGACTTTTTCCTCTGCATGGTTAATCCCGATCTTGATAACTCGGCGGCGAACTCGCTGATCCTCGATGTGCTTCCGATTGCAGGAGGCGCGGTCGGCATGTTGCTCGCGCTGTTTGTATGGGGTGGCCTCGGCCGTGGACACCGCATGAGCAAGGGTAACATCGCGTGGTGGTTTCTTGCCATCGTCTGTCTTATCGTATGGGGGCTTGTAGTCGTTGCAAAATTTGGGCTCATAACGCTTGATACGAGCATCGGTGGCATCCTCTCTGGCTGGGATCTGGGCAAGCTGAGGGTCATGGGTATCTACCTGGCTGTGCTTAACATCATCACCCTCGTCGCATTCGCCTGGGATAAGCATGTTGCAGAGAGTGGCAACGACTACGGGAGGCGTGCTCCAGAGGCGCGCTTGCTTGGGCTCTGCCTCGTTGGCGGCTCCGTTGGCGGAATGATTGCCATGAACGTCGTTCGCCACAAGACCAAGAAATGGCATTTCGTCTGGGGTTTGCCATTTTTCATCATCCTGGACATCGCAGTGGTCTTGTATGCACACATGGGTGGGCTCATATAGCTCGTCTCAAGTGCTTATATCTTGAGAAGTCGCTGTACATTCGTGCCAAGCACGGCCTCTGTGACGGCATCGGAAGGGCTCGTCCGCTCGATCAGGGCGCGTGAGAGTACCGGATCGCCGTAGGGTGCGTCGGTGCCGAACAGGCAGCGGTCGGGTACCTCGTTCATCGCGACGCGTGCCGAAAGCGGGCTGAACACAGCCGAGAGGTCAAACCAAGCGTTCTTGTGGTCACGTACGATGGCCACGGTGTCCATCCAGCTGTATCCCCCACCGTGCCCGAATATGATGGGTACGTGGGGGTGACGCCTGGCGATGTCGCCAAGCGTCCGTATCCCCCGTCTTGTGACGGGGGTGAACGTGTGCACCCAGAGTGGAAGTCCGCCGCACTCCTCGGAGACGGTAGCTACGTTCTCGATGTCGCGCATCTGCTCGTCGTCTCCGGGAGTGAACTCTCCCAGCCCCACGAAGCCGTTCGCCAGCACGTGTCGCTCAACCCACTCATGAGTGTGCGGCTGGTCAAGGCCCAGCGGAACCGGGCCGAACGCTGCGGGGAATCGGTCGGGGTACGCATCCATAGCCCTCCTCATCTCCTCAATTATCCCCACCATCTGCGAGGACCGGGTGGCCGTCCATCGTTGCGCCAAGGATCTTGTAGAGGACGGTCATCTCCGATTCGATGTCCTTGAGCGTTGCCGTGGCGGCCCGCTCAGGATGGGGAGTTGTGGTGAACAGCACCGCTTGGTCGACACCCGCCTCGTCGAGCTGCGCGACCTGCGATTCCGTAGGGAGCATCACGTGCTCTATGCTATCGATGATCATCCGTTCTCCTTTCGTTGAAAAGCGTGTTCCTGCGCTATTACTATGGTAGGGATTGACATCAATGTGAAGGCAAGGGGTCGTATGAGGATCAATGAAGCTGCCCGCGCGGCGGGAGTCTCGGCGCGGTCGCTGCGCCACTATGAGGTGCAGGGTCTGCTGGCACCAAGGCGCGATAACCTGGGGTATCGCGTGTATGGATCCGCCGACATCGAGGTGGCAAAAGGAGTGCAGGCGCTCATTGCCGCAGGATTCTCCACAAATGAGATAGCGCAGATTGCGCCCTGCCTTTCGTGGGACGGCGGTGTCTCAACGCTCTGTCCCAAGTCCGTCCGGGCACTGCGCGCAAAGATGTTGCGTATCGACGAGACGATCGGCACCCTGCAGGCTACACGCGATGCGATCGAAAAGATTGTGGGCGATGCCGATGACTCAGGGACACAGGGATGAGAACGGGTTCGGCCCTCCCGAGGTTATCACAAAGACGGTAGCTCCGTTATGGGTGGAAAGGCGTAGTTTGGCTCATCTAGGGGTCGCAGAATGCGCCTTTCCGTGAGGCGTTGGGTTGCAAAGTGCGCTTTTTGGTACCGCAGCTGTCCCAGAGTGCGCTTTTCCGTGAGGTGCCGACTCCAGAGTGCGCTTTTCCGTGAGGTGCCGACACGTTTGCCCAGGTGAGAAAAAGCGCATTCTACGGAAAAGCGCATTCTGCATCCGCAGGGTCACGGAAAAGCGCATTCTCCACCCGACGCCTCACCGAAAAGCGCAGTCTGCCCTCATGTCGCGATTGGTAGCGCGATGGCGTCTGGCAAGAAGCTTCTGTTGTTTTATGAGCCGACCAGCGGCTCGGACTATCGACACATGCTCGAGGTGTTCAAGAGCTTGAAGTCACTGAGGGGGACGGGCAAGACGATCCTCTCGATCACCCATGACGTGAAGCTCATTCACACCTGTTGCACCTCCCCTTTGTGCATAGGGGATGACCGGGTTGCCTGGTAGTTCCCGATAGGCCTCGGCTCCCCCAGGTTCATGCACAAGTATTATGATGTGCGATGAGACTATAGTGGTCTTTGCGGACGGCCCGACACGGGTATTCGAGGAGAGGAGACAGGCGATGGCAGGTTCCACGGAGGATTTCGATCTCGTCGTCATTGGGTTTGGCAAGGCGGGAAAGACCGTCGCGATGAAGCGTGCGAAGGCGGGAGATCGCGTGGCGCTCGTCGAGCGCGATCCCATGATGTATGGCGGCACGTGCATCAATGTGGGGTGCGTGCCCACGAAAACCCTCCTGACCGACATGGCCCGCTTCGAGCTGGGGGGTGGTGACGGCGCAAAGGCGTTCAAGAGGGCGCAGCAGCGCCGCAATGCTCTCGTCAGGAAGATGAACGCGGCAAACCTTCAGATGGCAGAGGCTGCTGGCGTGCAGGTGATCCTCGGAGAGGGTCGCTTCGTCGGGGAGCGGGCCATCGCGGTCAGGACCGAGGCAAAGGAGCGCGTCATCGAGGGCACGGTCGTCGTCATAGATACGGGCTCCGAGACCATCATACCCCCCGTGCCCGGAGCAGACCTTCCGCGCGTGTACACATCCACCTCCATCCAGCAGATAGAGAGGCTCCCACGCCGTCTCGTGATCGTGGGCGGTGGGCCGATAGCCCTCGAGTTCTCCACTCTCTTCTCGGGCTTTGGGACCGAGGTCCACATCGTGGACAACTCTGACAGGGCACTGCGCAACTTCGAGCCTGACGTCGCGGCGTACGCCCAGGGCGTGCTCGAGAGACGCAACATCAACTTCCACCTCAACAACACGGCCACGCTCTTCGAAAAGGAGGCTGACGGTATCAGGGTCAGGTTGGCCGACGGGAGCGTCCTTGAGGCCGACGCCGTGCTCTGTGCGATAGGACGCAAGCCTGCTACTTCGACGCTTGACCTGGGTGCCGCAGGGATAGAGGTCACGCCGCGCGGTGCCGTGAAGGTGGACGAGCACCTGCGCACCAACGTCGATGGCGTCTATGCCGCAGGGGACGTGAACGGCGGTCCGCAGTTCACCTACGTCTCGTTCGACGACCACCGCATCATCCTTGAGGACGCCTGGGGCGCTGACAAGGGGCATGCGGGCGCGCGCAGCACGTGCGGGCGCGTTCTTCCCACCACGACCTTCATAGAGCCTCCCCTTGCGACGGTCGGCATGAGCGAGGCTGCCGCAGTCGGGAAGGGGTATGACGTCGTGGTGAGAAGCGGCCTCATCGCCGATATGGCCATCGTCCCCAGACCCAAGATACTTGGTCAGACCGACGGCATGGCCAAGTTCGTGATCGACGCGAAGAGCGACCTCATACTGGGGGCGACCCTGTTCTGTCCGGACGTCCAGGAGCTCATCAACGCGGTTGCCGTTGCCATCAGGTCAGGGATGACCGCCACTGAGCTTGGTGGCGGGATCTACACGCACCCCAGCACGTCCGAGCTGTTCAACGCCCTCTTGGGCTGAGAGGCCTGGGAAAGTCAGCAGGGCATATCCCAAGCGCCGAGAGTGCTCGCCTCGCCTCGTCGTCGATGTCCGACGTGACGTAGTCGGCCGCGCCCTTGGCCTCCTCGCACGCGTTTCCCATGGCAATCCCAAGGCCGAACCCTCGGCGCATCTCGATGTCGTTCTGTCCGTCGCTACGGCCGCGAGCACTCCGCTTTGCCGTAGCGTTGCGAGAGCCCGATGCGTGCTCGTGGGGATGGTTTTCGTGGCGTGCGGCACGAGGGTCCAGTTTACGTCGAAGAATACCGCGCGTACCGTCCGTACCGTCATGCGTGTCACCTCAGCATACCGTACGTAAGTGTGCAACATATCGTCCACTATGCCGCTGCGCCCGTCTGGCAAGAACGATCTTACTCGCGAGGACCTTCCTCTCACGGGCGCGACACACGCACCCTATCCCCAGTTTCTCCGGGATCCTATGAAGGCCGTCGCGTCGCCCAAGGTCCGAGTCGTTGTGTATAGATGCCATTTTTGCCAGATGGGTGCCGTGACTCTCGATAGGCTCTACCCTATAGACACAGGCAAGCTGGCACAGGGGCACCCGCCCAAGGGAGGACATGATGCTCGAGCTCAAACGTGACTGGAAGGCCATCTTCACCGACATCGACGGAACGCTACTTAACTCTGCGCGAGAGGTGTCCGCAAAGACGCGCGAGGCCCTGAGGCGCTGCGCGCGGGAGGGAGTGCGCATCGTGCTCTCCTCGTCGAGAAGCCCTCAGGGCATCGAGCCGATCGTCAGCGCCAACGATCTCACCTGCTGCATTATCGCGTTCGGGGGAGGTTTGGTGCTCGACGAGGATCGCACGAGGCTCCATGAGCGGGGGATGGGCAGGGAGGAGGCTGCCGAGGTGGTCGACTTCGTCGAGGCAAAGCTCAGTGACGTGACCTGGAACGCGTTTACGGCAGACGAGTGGGTTGTTCGCAGTCGCGAGGACCCGTGCGTCCTTCGTGAGGAGCGTATCGTGAAGACCTTGGCCCAAGAGGGTCTTGTGCGCAACCTTCCGGATGGCAGAATGGTAGACAAGGTACTCTGCATGTGTCTGCCCGAGAGGTCCGCCGAGGTCGAGTGCAGCTTGAGGCGCAGGTTTCCCAGCCTGTCCATCAGTCGCTCATCGGACATCCTCGTGGAGGTGAACGCCGCAGGGGTGAGCAAGGCGGTGGCGCTGCGCGCGTTTTGCGAGGCAAAAGATATCCGGGTCGAGGACACGCTGGCATTTGGAGACAACTACAACGACTTCGAGATGCTCAGGGCCGCAGGCCTAGGGGTTGCCATGGGCAACGCCCCAGACGACATCCGCGACATCGCCGGCTTCGTGACCAGCGACAACGATCATGATGGCATCGCGTGCGCACTCCGCACGCTCATGGCCTGAGGGCCCGTGCTTTAGGTGGCGGGAGCGACCTCTCAGGGCGTCAGCCTTGCAGCCTCGTTGCGCGCACGGCGATGTATGAGGGAATACCCAAGTCATGGAGGCGTCCCTCGCCGTTTGTGTCCTCATAGAGGTCATCGATCGTAAACCCCGCGCGAAGCAGCCCGCCAAGGCTCTCCTCCAGCGTATGGGAGAACTGCATGCCCCCGTCCTCCTCTGCGAGCCTCTTGGCGAGTTCGGGTTCCGCTATGGGATCGAAGGGCAACCCATGGACGATGGAGGACTCTGTGTCATCGACGATGTAGTTGATGCCCGTGTCGAGACCTGACACCAGGATGCCGCCAGGGCAGAGCACTCGTGCGACCTCGCGCCATATGGGTTCCACCTCGCGTACGAAGACGAGGGAGACCGGATTCACCACGAGATCAAACGATTCGTCAACGAAGGGAAGCGGCTTGGTCATATCTGCGTGGACGACGTCGATCTCATAGCCCTCGCGCCGTGCGACCTCCCTCTCGCTCTTGAGCTGTGCCTCGGAGTAGTCAAGTACGGTGCAGCGTGCGTCTGCGGCGGCGAGGAGGGGCATCTGCTGCCCGCCGCCTGAGGCGAGGCCGAGCACGCGCGTGCCCACAAGCTTGGGCCACCAACTTGTCGGCATGGCCTTTGTCGGGGTGAGACGGATCTGGGGGTTGCCATCGCGCGCCCGGACGAATGCCTCGTGATCGACAGGGCGCCCCCACTCCCAGCCCTCGTCCACCCAGCGATTGACCGTCTTGGCGTTCACGTCCTGATAGCTGCTCTTTCCGTCCATGTGGCATGCTCCTCCCGGGCTGTCGTATGAGCTTGGAGCTTGGCGAATATGCTCGGAGTGATGATAGCGCATGCTCGCTGACATGTCTCTCAGGCGTAGGTCTTGACAGCTGAGTGAATGAATATATAATAAGACTCATTCACTCTAGGACTGACGTTTGAAGGAGCAATAAGTATGGATGGCCACGCATGGGTGGACGCATGATGACCGAGGCCCACAGGGGTAGGACGTGCATGGGCGAAAGACCAAAAGACGGACCTCGTCTGTTCGCGACGGTGCTTATAGACCTACTCACGCTCTCACGCATCCCCCTTGCGGCGGTGTTCTGCGCTCTCTCGCTTGCGGGAGAGTCCCTCGCTTCCCGTGTTGCGCTATTTGCGCTTATCGCGCTCAGCGACCTGCTCGACGGGAGGCTCGCTCGCCGGCTTGCCACCCAGAGCGCGTTGGGCGCGATTCTCGATGTGACCGCAGACCTCTTCTTTGTCACCACAGCGATCACGACGCTCTGTATGTTGGGGCTTTTGCCCTGGTGGCTGCCCTGGGTTGCCCTGCTCATGTTCGTGGAGTTTGTTATCACCTCCCTCGCCGCAAGGCGCCAGCGCGGCGAGAGGGCGATGCTCTGGTACGACAGGGTCGGCCGTGCTGTGGCGGTAGCGCTCTACGTCATGCCTCTGGGAGCCCTCGTCCTTCACTCTGTGCTCAGGGATTCTGCCTATGTGGCTGTCATTGGCGTGTCTTGCGCGGTGATCACCGTGCTGGCATTCGCGTCCGCTGCGCTGCGGGTGAAAAAGGTGCTTACGTCCAGCTGAATCTGATGCCCCTTACGCCCGGAAGCCCGTGGTGATGATCTGCCCGGCGCCGGGCGGCTGTAGGGGAGGCACGCGGGGTACCCGGAAGCCGCTTGTGCGTACTCCACCAAAACCTGTATACTTCTTCGTTACGGAACGCCGATGTGCCTGCGGCGCTTGCAGAACGAAGGGGACTCGCTTGGTTCTGGCGGACTGCCCGTGAGCTGACGTACGGGGCATCGCGTGTCAGAATCTGACGTAAGGGGTATTGCATGAATATACGGAGTCAGTTTGAGGAGTATCTGAGGCCCGGGAAACCCCGGCTCGTGATCGGTGCGGTGTGTGGCGTTGCCACGCTTGTCCTGGCTGCCATAGCCCTCCTCATCTATGCGGGCGTCATCGGTCGGACGAGCAAAGAGAACGCGGTGGCGTTCAATCCGACGGACAGGTCGCTGGAGGGCACGTCGGTGTACTTTGACGTGGTGAGCCTCGACACGTATGCGGCACACCGAGACGATCACTATTACTATCTTGCAACTGACTCGGAGGACTACGCGATCGTTGTCTGTATGAGGGCATCCGAGGAGAAGAGGTTCGCGGATCAGCAGGAATACTGGCAGAGCCAAAAGGTCAATACCGGCGAGGTCTCGAGCACTCCAAAACCCGTACGCATCTATGGTGTGGCGAGCAAGATGCCGGACAATCTGGTGGACACCCTAGCGACTTCCTATGGGGTCAGCGCTGCTAATCTTACCGAAAAGGTTGGCGTGCTGTATATCGACACGATGACCACGCCACGGGATGCAATGATGACGCCATTTATCGTTGCTGCGATCGTCGCGGCTATCTTTGGCGGTATCCTCCTCTTTGGCTACTTCGCCCAGATAAAGGTGGCTCGCAGATGCTTGGATCGATTGGACAGGGAGGGCGCCACCCAGCAGGCTTGGGCAGAGCTGCAAAACTACCTGTCCACGACGGGGGGCTCGGCAAATCCCGCCCTGACGGCGAACTTCATCGTGTCAAAGAAGGAGGGGGCGGTCATCGCCTACACCGACATCGTGTGGATATACCAGCACGTGATGAGGAGGAACTTCGTCCCTGTCAGCAGTAACGTGGTGTGCAGGCTGCGTGACCTCGACTTTATCAACATCTGCAGCCAAGGCGGAAAGGGGCGGGCGAATGTCATCAACGAGGTCTTCTCGGCGGTCTCGGCAAGAAATCCCTCAGCGATGATCGGCTACTCCGACGAGAACGTGAAGGCCTTCGACGCATTTCAACGTCAGAACAGGTAGTCTTACGCTATAGCGGGACGTAGGGTTCGCGCACGGCCAAAGGGACTCGTTCGTCGGGTCCCTTTGGTCTTGGCGGGAGACGTGGCCGATCGGTTCCTGAAGGTGCTTGTGTCGCCGGGAGTCGATCGCGTGCAGGTCCAGCCGTTCGACGGGGTCGCTCTCTGATGAGTGTCACCCGCCCCACGGCCAGCGGTCTCTTATGCTATGCGAATGTTCTTATAGATATTGGGGATATACTCATATCTTGTCATGGTGGGGGGTGGAGCGACCTGTCCTCCTATGGATATGGGCCGACTTGGGCCTCTGGGGAACGTGTTCCTAGATCCGAGGGTCCCGTTAAAGTGCACGTCTTCGTCATACCAGTCGATAAAAGCCCAGTTAGGATTTTATTAATGCGACGAAAACGTGCACTTTAACGGGACCTTCTTTGTATGTGCTCCCGTCACAGCCCCTCGCGAGGGCTCGTGATGGGCACAATCCCTTTGGTGGCCCATGGTCTTTACGCGTTCCCGCGTTCCCCGTGTTGTCAGTGACGGGCGCGAATAGACCTCCCACCGACTCGGCGGACGTTGGGATGGTAAGATCATACGAGTCGATGTAGCCTTATGATATGGACGTGTACGTCTCGGACATAAGTTCCGTACAGCTGCTGCGCCGTGCCCGAGGCAGGTGCTGGCCTCGTGTGGAGGAGTGCCTTGACCGTACGGTAGGTGTCCCATCCTCGTTGCGATCACAGTGGTGGCGCGACGGCATCGCCGAGCTTGCGCCGCTGCTGACGATCGACGAGAGGCATCCCTTGCACCTGCATGTTTCGTGTGAGGAACGACGCATAAGGGCACGGCCCATCGAATGTGACATCCTCTCTCCCGTACTGCCAGAGGGATCCTTTATGCTGGCGGTTCTGAGTGAGTCGGGGTTCTCCGTGAGAATTGACTCGGGGGGTCTCTCGTTCGGGCAGCTAGCGGGCAAGCTGGCGCGCGCAGAGCGAAGGGGCGACCTGAGCCGTGCGCAGGCCCGTGCACTGCTCATTGACTTCGGGATGGAGCTCACCGGTAACTATGCGCGTAACGAGGTCAATCCATTAAGGAGACACAGAATAAGTGTTTAGCCCCTGCTAGGACCCCTGGCAATCGGTCGTTT
>ERZ773263.777-NODE-777-length-21008-cov-8.863695_pt1 | contig 21008 bp, 20 predicted proteins | sample MGYA00511076_ERZ773263 | MGnify/ENA primary metagenome ERZ773263 (study PRJEB29015, sample SAMEA2738155) | human oral metagenome | biome: human oral; feature: human-associated habitat; material: saliva | place: China | collected 2195 ... | reverse complement strand
ACGCCGCTCACGCTGGCGGCAACGCCGCAGACGCTGCAGGTAACGCCAGCCACGCTGCACACGCTGGCGGCAACGCCGCAGACGCTGCAGGTAACGCCAGCCACGCCGCACACACCGCAGGCAACACAGCCGACGCTGCAGGCAACGCCAGCCATGCCTCGCACGGTGGTGCGGATGTCAAGGATTCGGCTCTTCCGCCCACGGATCCGAGCCACCGCTCCAACGGTGTATCCAGCCCAGCCCAGCCCGCCGCCACGCCTCATGCGTCCACAGCCGACAATACCGGCACCGATGGGCACGCGGCTCCCGCGAACACTGCCCCCAGCGCGTCTAACGGCGCTCACAACAACGCGTTCATGAATGCGGATACCGGCGGCGCCACCCACGGCGCTGGCAGCACTGCCAACGGCGCAACCAGAGCTCCTGCGACCGGCGCGGGCACACACGGCGCTCCCGGCGCAGGTACGCATGGCGCTGGCACAACCGGCGCACCCGCCACCGGTGCACCCTCGACCAGTACGGGCACGCATGGCGCTCCCGCTACTGGCGCTCCTGCCACCGGCACCCACGGCGCCCCGGCAACCAGCGCTCCCGCTCCCGGCGCAGGTACGCATGGCGCTGGCACAACCGGCGCACCCGCCACCGGCACCCACGGAGCTGGCAGCACTACCAACGGCGCAACCAGCACCCCCGACGCACCTACCATTCCCCCGAAGAAGCGGTCCTTCGAGGAACTCCTGGGCGGCGGCGACAAGCAACACACCGCCAACGGCACACCCGACGCCCCCACCACACCCAAGAAGGAACAAACCTTCGAAGAACTCCTGGGCGGCAGCGACAAACAGCCGCATAGTGGAAAGGCTGCGGCAGACATGCCCAGCACCCACGCGGATGAGGCTGCCGACGCCAGCAAGGCCGGCCACGGCTCCGGCGACGCAAGTGGCTCCGGTAAGGCCGATGCCGACGCTAAGCATGGGCATGATTCCGTCGAGCACGCGGACGCTGACCCCAAGGCGAAGGACCACTCCACCAACAGCAAGGCCAACGACACCGCTGATTCAGCGCACCACGGCGACAAGACCGACGCTGACAAGCCCACGTCGGACAAGTCCCACAAGGAAGACGACACCGCACACCACGACGGCGACGAGCACCCCAAGGACACCAACGACAAGCACTCAGCCAAGACCGACGACGCCGACACCAAGTCCCCCAAGGACGAGGCTGACGCGCACAAGTCCGATAAGGATGCTGACGGCAAGTCCGACAAAGACTCGGTCGAACGTAACGATGGTGACCCCAAGGCGAAGGACCACTCCGCCAACGGCAAGGCCAACGACACCGCTGATTCAGCGCACCACGGCGACAAGACCGAGGCCGACAAGCCCACGTCGGACAAGTCCCACAAGGAAGACGACGCCGCACACCACGACGGCGACGAACACCCCAAGGACACCAACGACAAGCACACCACTAAGAACGACGACGCCGACACCAAGTCCCCCAAGGACGAGGCAGACACCAAGTCCGACAACGACGACGAACATTCCGATGTTTCCCCCGATGGAACCACGGATAGCCAATCGGATCTTTTCCCGGACGAATACCCAGCAAATACCTTCAAGGACAAGGCCGATCCCAAAATCGGCTCACATGAGTCTGATTTTGTCAAAGGAAATCCCGAATCAAAAGAACCTCCAACGACAGTTGACGAGCTGGCAGAACGCTCACCCAAGCGCCCACTCAACGACAGAGATACTTTGGACACCAAAGACGAGGGCATCGGAGACAGGTATCGGACCGGGAAGGACATCACACTTGATCATGAAGGCCAGCTCAAGAACGGCTCTCATCCCGAAATGAAGAGCACTGCAGACTGGGCAACCTCACGATATGCACAGGAAAATGGGGCACCTAACTGGCGTAAAGGAATCGACCACGGTGAAGTCCCTGGAACCGACAGATATTATACGAATCTGCATGAAATGGCCGAAGACTTCCATATCACAGGTCTAGACCGTACCGGTAACACCGGAGGGGACTTCCTCGCCCCGATCGTCGATGATGTGATCATTCCTGCCGAATACCGGTCGACCCCACTGTCAAATATCAACGAGCGTTATCATCAGTTCAGGTTTACTGACGAACCGCTACCCGAAGGCTGGCGCGCAGAAATTTCAATCGCCGCATCAGATCACGGCTCTCTCGGCGGATCGCCACAAATCCGCGTCCTCCAGCCTGACGATGAGGGCGCTTTCCGAGTAGTACCTGTTCATGAGTTAATTCGCCACAAACCACCGTTACTTGAAGGAGTATCCGACCATGTTGGAACAGTTCAACGACCTGATTTCCACACTTTGCATGAACTCTTCAATCGTGCGCGAGGTGCGAGAGAATAGATTTTTCTTTACCGTCGATGGATTCCTCTTCGATTCTTTCTGGTACTCGACAGACAACTACCGATTCGGCACGAGCGAACGCCCAAGTCGTGTTGGCGCGACACTGCGAACTCCGAGTGCGACAGTGGCGAGATATGAGTTGCTGCGCCTTCTGGGCGGCTACAACCGATGGTCGCATGGGTGGCAGTCCATCGAGCTAGCGGCTGACCCGGATTCGCTCCAAGCAAGCTGGACAGTAGTCCCAGGACAACTGTCCGGCGAGCAGATCCTGTCAATGCGCAGTTGCCCCGACGTAGAGTTCACCTCGTTCGACGAGCAACGGGCGTACAAGCTTGCACATCTCATGCAGTATCCCTTTGAGGACGCACTAAAACTCTATCTGGGTGAGTAGAACCAACACACCTAACAGAGTTTGACGCGCGCGGCTTCATAGTCGATCATCTCGCAGTCGCCGCGTCAGAACGCCGCGTCTAGGTAGGATAGGGGTAGCCTGCCTCGATGACACGATCGGAGCAGGCCCCATCCTCGCGAAGGGAGCCAGTCGTGTGGGAAGAGTTTCGCAACAACGCACTTGCGCTCCTCGGCGAACACTTTCCTCCTGAGCTCATCGAAGATAACGGTAACAGTCTCGTCTTTACCGATAGGCGTAGTCTGGCAAGCTACCTCATCACAGAGAACGCACGAGGAATTACCATCGGCTACTACGGCGAGCGCGATACCATCAGTACGATCTTCACGAGCCCTTCCATTGAGTTGGCCAACATAGCACTGACGCTCCTCGTACGCGAGGGGCTCGGCGAACTCGTTGATATGCACTATGCTCCGGACGAACTTCTAGGCCCCGTGCCAGGCACCGACTACAGCATCAGAAAGGACAGATCCAGAGGATTTCACCTCACCCACAATAACGACAGCTCGCTGAGCGCAAAATGTGCGTCTTTTACATACGCCCGCGCAATTGCAGTCGCTGCTTCAGCACGCGGCGCGTAGGTAGGATGGGAGTAGCGTGCCTCGATGACGCCATCGGTGCAGGCCCCAACCTCTCGAAGGGAGCGAGTCATGTGGGAAGAGTTTCGCAGCCACGCACTTGCGCTCCTCGGTGAGGACTTTATCCCTGAGCTCATCGAAGACAACGGCGACAGCCTCTCTTTCACCAGCAGGCGTGACTTCAGAACCTACATTCTCAGCCAGACTGAGAGGGGAATCGTCATTGCCGACGAGGGCGAACGAAACACCGTGGTCACGTTCTGCATAACCAAATCTCCCGAACTTGCCGCCACGTGTCTCACTTTGCTCGCACGCGACGGGAGCGCCACGCTCACGGACATGTCGTACACGCCTCAGGATCTCCTCGGCCCCGTCCCGCACACGGCATTCACCATTTCGAAGGAGTCCCCACCCCTCTTCGATCTCACCTCGACTATCGATCCCACGGCATCCGCGACATGCCGATCATTCCCATGCGCTCGAGCTATCGACGCGGCTTCGGCCCCTCCCAGGATTCACTGCGGACGTAGAATCGAGTCAGTCGATAGCGCACGCCGATGAGGAGCAACCCTCGCATGAACGAAGAACTCGCTGCATACATCACTCGGCTGTGTGAGCTATCCGGGCACACAACCCGGATTAAGAATGACTTGGTCAAGGTCGAGCCGGGTGAAGACCTTGTCTACGACGCATTCACCATGGTCGAGGAATACTATGCCTACGGCCACGTCGAAAGATACTCATTCAGCGGGGAAGACTTCGGGTCCGCGTCCTTCGAGATCTTCAAGAAGTTCGCGATCCTGCATTTCGCCGCCGACGTTCGTGCAGCTCACCAGCTCCCGCCCCTCAACGTCCCAGCAGTGACCGACGTTCACCCCGGTTTTTCCATCGAATTCGTAGAGCCGATTAGCTACTTCCTGACAAGCAAAGCTTCCCCCATTCCCAAAACATTCACAACCTTCTCGCCCGATGCCCTCGTGCCTCTGTCGTACCTGATGGACACGTCAAGCGAGGACCTGCTCTCCCTCGTCCTCAAACCATCCGGAGCCGGATACACGGCCCTCTTCCAGCGCTCACCCACATACTCGGCGTGCCGCGAAACTCCGGAACAATAGCAACCACGTAAGCATCCTTTGATCGAAGCGGAAAGACCACCACCATGCTCGAACAGCACACCGAGCTCATCGAACGCCTCCTACACGGCTCTTTGACGAGAACAAGTGAATTTGACGAGGCGTGGTCTTTCACGAACGACGGCACCCTCTATTTCACTGTCTGGGATCAGAACGGAACCACATTCTTCTCGCGGTCGGAAAGAGAACCATCGGCTAGTGCTGATCTTCAGACCGATTGCGATTCTGTCGCTGCCTACGTCTTAACGACGGAGCTGGGAGCAAAGCGTGCCATGGCACTGCATTTCGACGTACCGAGATTCCCTAGAAAGATCGATCAACTCCACCCGTCATGGGCAGCCGAGAGGACCCCATGGCCACCGACCTTGCTGTACCACCATACGGGCGACCCGAGTCTCCGCTTCTATTCGAACACTCCATCCCTTGCCGTACCCATCACTCACGCGATGCAATACGACCTCGAAGACCTCCTGACGAAATACAAGGCCTAGGCCAACGACTACACTGACGAGGCCATCAACCTCGCGACACGCAACTTCGAACTCACTTCCGACTAGCCGAGACACGACGAGGTACTCCCCGCTATGACGACATCAATTGCCGGAGACACATTCATCCAGTCTCTCGTGACTTCGCTGAAGCGAGAGCTGTATATAGAAACCGAGGACCACGTCCGCTTCCCGAGCTATGACCCTCTCATCCTGCTTCACGTGTGGCGCGAGGGCGGGGAGTACGTAAGCGGGTTCAGCGAACGACTCAGTGACCCTAGCACCGAGATCTGGGCGAACTCTCTGGCACCGATTAAGCAGTGGCTCGTCATGGCTAACGTTGATCTGTTGCGCTGGCACCTAGGCCTTGAACGATTCGGAATCCGATTCCGAAATCTGCTTGTCGCGCCGCATTGGTCTCACCGTCCCGGCACGACCGAATATTCCGTCGAGCTGTGCCACAACGACGAGCCTACCGGCATCTACGCGGGCAAGAAATCGCCCGAAGCTACTACACTCACATGGTTCCTCAACCACTCGCCTGAACGACTCCTCGAGATCGCCCACATCGAAAGCACCAAGGAAGCCTGCCAGGCTCTGTTCGGCATGCCACGCGTCCCCTTCGTCTAAGCCCACGGACACACGGCAGTAACACATGCCGTGGGAAGATTTGGCGGCACAGGCCAATCCCCGGCCTCGCCCCCACAAACAGCGGGGCGGCGGGAGCTTCACGCTCCCACCGCCTCACCGCAGACACGACCCGTGGCCGCACCTTTTGGGGTTATCAGCCCTCGCGGAACATGATGCCGAAGCTACCGCGCGGGTAGTGCCACTTGAGCACGCCCTTCGGCGCCACGGCCAGGCAGGTGCCGCACTCGAGGCACGCCGCGTACTCAACGCCGACGGTGCCGTCGGCCTCGACCGAGTACACCTTTGCCGGGCAGACGCGCTCGAGCAGAGCGCCAGCGCCGGTGGCGCGAGCGAGTTCCTGATTGACCTCAATGTGGGATTCTTCCTCATCCAGGTAGTAGGTGTTCCCAGCCAGGCGGGCGGGGACACTCTCGATAACGAATTTAGCCATTGCTCGTCCTCCTTTCAGAAATCTCGTCACAGGGCGCGGATGCCCGCGAGGACATCGCCCATGATCTGCGTCAGCTTCAGGCCCGACGCCTTGAGGGCGTCGAGACCGACCTTGCGGATGTGGTGCCTCGGCGTCAGGTCATGGTTGAAGATGCCGTAGAACACCTCGGCGGCGAGCTTGCCGTAGTCCTTGTACATGCGCGGGCGCTCCAGGAAGGCCGGGGCCTTCGCGTAGGTCGCCATGTCCTTGCCGACAAAGCTGCTGTCGATCAGGGCGCGGTACTGGTCCATCGACTGCTGTCCGAAGTCCATGGTCTGGAAGGCCTTCTCGATGGCTTCGGCAGCCGCCAGCGCGGAGCCAGCCGCGAGGTCCATGCCGCGGATGGTCAGGCCCGTGTTGAGGGTGAAGCCCGCGGCGTCGCCGATGATCATGAGACCCGGGCGGGTCAGATCGTGGGCGACCATGGCGGGACCGTCCTCAATCGTGAGGTGGCACCGCCCGAGGCGATCAGCGCCTTACCCAACGGGTCCTCGAAGACGTACTGCAGGTAGACGGGGGGTAGATGATGGAGCTGCCGATGGAGACCAGAACGAGCAGGAAGAAGCGGTGTCCACGCGACAGATCGTTCGCGTGGCGCTCCTGGGTGAGCATGCTCAGCACTGCGACCACCTTTCATGAAATTGAGAGGCTGGGAAATCAGTTTGTTGACATCGCCCCGCGACTATGTCTCGTATCTTCATCATTGAATGAAAAACCAGGTATTTGTCAACGTCGAGCCACTATTCTGATCACCGTTAATCATCATGAAGCGTGGCTACCAGTAGCACTCGCGGAACTTTGTGCTGTCAATGGTATCGAGAGCGAACCAGGTCAATCCCGACCTTGGTCCCAGATTTTTCCCACAATTCCGGACCTCACTCGTCCAAAATCGACCTATATCAATACTGGCGCGGAACGCGTTAACGTCGCCTATATTGCGGACGATCTGGGTCCAATTGTTTGCTCATTTTGCATTCTAAGATCACTGAGACGTGGCTCTCAAAGCGCAAAACAGTCGTCTGACGACTAAACAGAGGCGCGCCTAAAGTTCGCATTACAATTTTGTTCCAATTAGTATCAGACAACTCTTTTGGATAGTTACTACAAATTCCCTTTGATGCGCATACGCGTACCTTCAACCCTGCACTGCCACCTTCACCGCATTGATTATCTGACATACTTTCTTCAACATGCGTGGGGCTATTCAATCGACAAACATGATGAATTATCCGACGCTCATCGTCGGTAATAACACGGTGTGCTATGAAGCCGGATTCTTCAGGCACCACAGGTGCGAGACAATGGACCACCAGACGGCACGAGACAAACTATCCCTACGCAGCCCACGACAGCTTCGCCAGTTACGATCGCCAGCACCACAAACCGCTACCGCCCCACAGATCTTGCTAACACGCGATGACCCGCGCACGCTCGACTCGGCGCAACCGCATGTTCCTCAGTCGCGCTCGCCCGATACCCTCGCACAGTTCGCGGCCCACAGCCCCGTCAGGGCAGCCGAGTCCGACCACGGGAACGCCAAGTAGTCACCCGCCAGAATCACCGAGCCACCGCGCTCGCTGCGGTAGCGCCCAACCTGAGTGGATCGGCCGACCCGACAGGTCGGCATCGCCGCGGGGATCCTCACGACGCGACTCGCTTCCCGGTCAACCGCGTTCTCCAGGGAGGGTGCAAGCTCGCACAGCGCCGCGACCGCCCGAGTCATCACCTCGCCGTCGGGTTCCCCCACGGAGATCGAGCGCTCGGCGACCCGCCCGTCGAACATGACGGTCAAGGCGTCTGAGCCGGGCGCCGCGTGCCCCGCGCGGCTCGCCACGCACAGCGCCGCGATCGGACCGTCCTGGCTGGGCGACGAGAGCAGGCCGTAGGCGCCCCCCAGCTCCCGTTCCTCGAGACGACGCCTGCACGCGAGGACCGCCAGCAGCCCGGAACTATAGGGGGTGGACAGGAGACTCCCTTCGAGCGGGGAGGGATCCGCGAGGAGGATCCTCGCAGCGGGAGCCGGCACCGCCAGGACAACCCGGTCCGCCTCGACCGTTGTCCCGTTGGAAAGAACCACAGCCGCGCCGGCCTCGTCGCGTTCGACGCGAGCAACGCGAGCGTCGTAGTGAACGGTCAGGCCCGAGGCGAGCGCCTGGGGTATCGCTTCAAGCCCGGGATCCGCGGTGAGCGTCACGAAGGGACGCGCACCGTAGGAGACCATGGCGAGCGCCGCGGAGGCCGAGGTGTCGGCGAGATCTTGGAAGTAGTAGCCCCGAAACGAGGAACCAATGACCGCATGCGTGAAGGCCTGACCAAAGCGAGCGGAACACCATTCATCGGCGGGCACGTCGATGTCGCGCCACTGGGCGGGGTCAGCCGGGTTTGCTTTAGCGAGGCGCGGTAACTGACGGACCAGCTGCCAGCCCGCCCGGGCGGCGTCGCCCCAGCCGATCACTCCGGCGCGCACCATCGAATAAGCGGAGGGAGCGTAGGTGAGCGCCGCCGAGTCAACGATGAGTCCTGCGCGCGAACGAATGGGACGCAGCGGCACCCCCAGGCGCTGCGCAATCCGCGGCATGACGCGATAGGTTGACGACAGGAAGTTCGCACCGACCTCAACCCGACAATCGGCGACCGTCGCCGTTTCAATGCGGCCACCCGCTCGCCCGCTCGCCTCGTAGACCTCCACGTCCGCGCCGCTCCGAGCGAGCGCGTCCGCGCACGCGAGCCCGGAAATCCCAGCACCGACGACCACAGTTTTCATAGCTCCATGATAATCAAGACGATAAGGGATGGCGCCGTGCCCCGGACAATGCCCCGGAAATCGTGCGTGGGCGGGTACCGACGGCAACGAGTGTCGGCTTTCACTCGCCCCCTTGACAGCGACGTAGGGTCACAGTGTTCCATGGGTCCCATGAGAGTCAAAGAGCTGGCTGACCTGGCGGGGACGACGACGCGGACGGTGCGCTACTACCACCGCCTCGGTCTGCTCGCCGTTCCCCCAATCGTTCGAGGACTCCGCGACTACGGAATCGAGCACTTGGCCCGCCTGCTGCGAATTCGATGGCTGGCCGAATCTGGCGTCCCCCTGGCCAAGATCGCCCAGATGCTCCCCGAACACCCCACCGGGGGGAGCACCGACATCGAGGCGGACCTGCTGGCGGCCCGCGCCCAGATCGATGCCCGCATCGAGGTCTTGAAGGATCAGCGCAGCAGGATTGACCAACTCGTCGCCAGGGTGCGCTCCGGCGAGGTGTTCTCTCCCCTCCCGGTCGTCCTCGAACGTTTCTACGATCGCATCGAGGTCCTCGTTGAGGACCCGGCCACCCTGCCCATCGTGCACACGGACCGGCGCATGGTCTTGGTGCTGGCGATCTCGGGACTCATTCCGGCCTCGCTGGGTCCTTTCATTGACGGACTCAGCGACGAGGACCACCGAGCGGTGGCGAGCATGCTGACCGTCTTCGCCAAGCTCGACCGCAACCGCTACCCCAATGCTTATGACGACGAGGAGAGGGAGCGCGTCATCAAGGAACTTGAGGAGACCGAGTGGGCAGTCCTTGAGCGCAACAGGTCGACCGCCCTGGCAATGCTACGCGACCTGCCCAGTGGCGGGCCAGGACACCTCTTATGGAAACGGGTGGCCCGTCTGTCCAAGATTGGCTACCCCGAGCCGGATCAGAGACGAGTCATCGAGCTGTTGCTTCGTCGCGTTCGCGAAGACCCAGAGTTCGGTCCGGTACTTGAGGAAAGAACAGGAAAGGACTGGGACATTGTCTGAACTCATCGAGGCTAAGGGCCTCGTCAAGAGCTTCGGGAGGGTCAAGGCCTTGGACGGCCTCAACCTGGGGGTCGCGAAGGGCCAGATCCACGGTTTTCTCGGCCCCAACGGTGCGGGAAAATCCACGACGATCCGAGTGCTGCTCGGCATGTACAGAGCGGACTCAGGCTACGCTCGGGTTATGGGGATGGACCCCGCCCACAGTGCCTCCGAGATCAACCGGCGCCTCGCCTACGTTCCAGGGTCGGTGAACCTGTGGCCAACCCTCACCGGCGGGCAGGTGCTGGACACCCTTGCCGGACTGCGCGGCTCACGCGACCGGGCACGCGAGGATCAGCTGATCGAGCGCTTCGACCTGGATCCCACCAAGCGAGTGCGCACCTACTCCAAGGGCAACGCCCAGAAGGTCGCGCTCGTGGCGGCCCTGTCGGCCCCCGTCGACCTCCTCATCCTCGACGAGCCGACATCGGGGCTTGACCCTCTCATGGAGCGAGTCTTTACCGAGACCATTAGGGAGGCCACAGACGAGGGCAAGAGCGTCCTGCTGTCGAGCCACATCCTGGCCGAGGTCCAGGAACTGTGCACCCACGTCACCATCATCAAGGACGGTCGCACCGTAGAAAGCGGCGATCTTGCGCGCCTGCGCTCCCTCGCCCAGACCTCCATCCGCGTTGGAATCGCGCGGGGCGATGAGCGGCGCTTGAACCTGGAGGCGAGACTGTCCACCCTTAATTCCCCCGTGCGCACGACCAGCACCCGCTTGGAGACCCACGTTGCCTCGTCCCAAGTACCCCAGGTCCTTGCCGCGATCGCGGGGCTGGGAATCACGGACATCCAGGTGGAACCGACAAGCTTGGAGGACCTGTTCATGAGCCACTACTGCGATCACTCGGGAGCCCCGCAATGAGTACCGTCACAGGACTCACGCGCTATCTGTCCCTGGCAAACAGGCGCTACAGGTGGAAGGCAATCGCCTGGATGTTGCCCCTGTGGGCATTCCTCCTGTTGCACCCGATTGCCCTGGAGCGTTTCTACCCCTCTTCCGCTGAGCGCAGCGCGCTCCTTGCCCAGATGCGCAACGCGCCCGGCGTTAGCCTCCTCTTTGGTCCCGTTCCCAACAGCGCGGAGCTCGGCAGCTTCGTCAGCTGGCTCGACGGCGCTTACATCCTGTACCTGGTAGCCATCATGGCGATCATGCTCACAACCGCGCTGGCCAGGCGCGACGAGCAGGAGGGACTCGTCGAGGTGGCGCTCGGAGCGGGCGCCGGGCGCTGGACGCCCTTCGCATCGGCGGCACTGTGGCTCCTGGGCGTCATGACGCTCACGGGGGCAGGTATGACGGTGTCTCTGGTGGGCGTGAACAGCGCCGCCGGGCAGACTCCCCTGCCCGGTTCCATCGCGTTCGGAGGAGTTGTCGCCGCGCAGGGCCTAGCCTTCTGCGCGATCTCATTGATCCTCTGCCAGCTGGTTCCGGACGTCTCCACGGCCCGAGGCCTGGGACTGGCAATATTCGGGGCATCGTTCGCTCTTCGCGTCCTGGCAGACAAGACCGGGCTCGCGTGGGTTCGTTGGCTCAGCCCAACGGCCTGGCGCGACATCGTCAATCCCTTCGACGGCCTGCACGCGTGGGCCTTCGCGGTCTTCGCCGCTGCGATCGGGGCTGCGGTGGCGCTAGCGGCGTTCCTTCACCCCCGCCGTGAACTCCTGGCTGGAATACTCACGGGAAGGTCTGCGTCGCGCCGAAGGTGGCGCTTGCGAGGGGCGGCCGACCTCGCCGCTCGCCTCGGCGCCCGCAGGCTGGCCGCCTGGGCGCTGGCCGTCGTGCTGCTCGGCTCCCTCTTTGGTTCGATGGCCAGCGGGCTGACGAAGCTGATCGAGAGCACCCCGACCAGCGCAGCCTACCTCGACGTCGCGGTCCCGCAGGCCGAGCCGATCGTTCAGTACACGATGCTGCTCACCGTCGTGATGGCCTCCGTCGTGGCGGTCGCAACGGTGCAACGTATCCTGGCCCTCTTCACCTCAGAGGAGCATGGCCTCGCCGAGATCACCATCGCGTGCGGCGTCTCACGCACGCGTATCTTCCTCACAGCGCTCGCGGAGGCGATAGCGGTCGGCTTCCTGCTGTTGCTCGCCTCGGGGGCGGCGATGGCCGCGTCCACGGCGCTGCAGTTGAGCGACGAGCACGCTCCCGGCCGAGCGTTCGTCTTCGCCGTGAGTCACCTTCCCGGTCTCTCGGCTGCGATTGGTTTCACCGCCGGCCTGGTGGGAGCAGCCCCGCGGTGGCGCTCCCTGGCGTGGGCGCTCATCGCATGGAGTTCTTTCGCTCGCATCTTCGGAGGCTTCATGGACCTGCCAAAGTGGGCGCAGGACCTCTCCATTCTCGGGCACGTGGCCGATCCGTGGGGAACGACCCACTGGCTGCCCATGGCCGTCCAGCTTGGGGTTGGAATCGCTTGCTGCGCTGGAGGACTGATCGCCTACCGCGTGCGCGACATTCCCGCGTGAGCGACCTGCCTTCCCTGTCCTCGCGCCGCGCCCTCACGAGGCCTTGGCGCCCTCACGAGGTCTCGGAGGCTCGGCGGACCGGTATATCCGCCGCACCGCCACAGCGAGTATAACGGTGACGATCAACGCCCAGGCCTGCGCGGCGATCACGCTCAGCAACCCGACCTGGTACAGGGCTGCACCGACGTCTGCCAGGGCGTGGGCGAGGATCGCCCCGAAGATCCACCAGCGGCGGATACGCGCGGTGAACGCCATCCACACCAGGACCGACAGGGTGATGTGCAAGGCGATGGCGATGGCGCGTTCGCCAATGCTGAGCAGGTAGAACGGCGCGGGGGTACTGATCAGCGATTCGAGTTGATGGGCAACCGCGTCGCGCTGGGATTCGGGTAGGCGGGAGAGGAAGGCGTCGCTGGCTCCCGCGTTGATGATGCTCACGGAGGTCACGATGCTGGAGATCATCGCGACGCCCACGAGCGCCATCGCCTCGATGCCTCCGTGCCCGATGCCCGCCCCGATGGGGCGCCCAACGTCGTCGGGTCCGCGGCCGCTCCTGCGCAGCACGGCAAAGCCACAGACCCTCCCAAGTTCCTCGAACACTCCCGCGGCGAGCGATCCGTAGAGCACGTAGAGGGCGCGATTGGTTCGCAGGATCGGCGCGGCAGCGAAAACGAGCGAGTGCGTCGCCGATTCGAGGATCAGGACCGCGACGACGAAGACAAGCGCGCCGACCGCGCACGACCACAGCGAGAAGTGCCACCTGCGGCGGCCGAGGATGACGAGGACGACGGGTAGGACGACGGCAGCCAGGGCCGTCAAGCCCATGCACACCAGGGACAGCGTTGACACCATGACAACCTCGATTCAGCGTCGTTCAAGCGCGGCCGCGGCGGTACACCCAGGCTAGCGCCCCGGCCTAGCGGCACTACCGCGTCTTTGTTTGTTGTCCCCCCAAGGATCTACCATTTGTGACATCCATCTCAACGGTGATGAAGTAGATTCAATGATGAAACCCCTCTCGCTCGCCATCGCGGCACTCCTATCCCTGTCCCTCTGCTTCGCGTCGGCCGACCCCGCCTTCGCCGACTCAGTCCAGCCGGTCACGCCCGATTCCCTCACGGTCGCCACCTTCAACGCCAGCCTCAACCGAGAGGCACCCGGTGAGCTCATCAACGACCTTGCCACCCCACACAACGCCCAGGCATCCAACGTCGCGGAAACCATCCAGCGTGTAGATCCCGATATCCTGCTCATCAACGAGTTCGACTACGATGCCAGCGGCGCGGCAGTCGACCTGTTTCGCTCGAACTACCTTGAGGTCCCGCACAACGGCGCGCAACCGGTGTCCTACCCCTATGCTTGGTCGGGCCCAGTGAACACGGGCGAGCCCAGCGGCTTCGACCTGGACGGGGACGGGACCACGACCGGCCCCGCCGACGCATGGGGTTTCGGAAAGTTCCCGGGCCAGTATGGCTTCGTCGTCTATTCCAAGTACCCCATCAAAGCGGAGCAGGTTCGCACCTTCCAGCACTTCCTGTGGAGGGATATGCCGGGCGCGCTGCTGCCCTCCAACGCCGACGGCACCGGCTGGTACTCCGAGGAGGTTCTTCAGCGTTTCCCCCTGTCGTCCAAGACACACGTGGATCTGCCAGTGGACGTTAACGGCACGACGATCCACGTCCTGGCCGCGCACCCGACCCCGCCGTCGTTCGACGGAGCCGAGCAGCGCAACAAGAGACGCAACTTCGACGAGATCCGGCTGTGGGCCGACTACGTGGCGAACCGGGCCGACTACCTGTACGACGATGCCGGGGTGAGGGGCAGCCTGTCCACCGATGCCAACTTCGTGATCCTCGGGGACTACAACTCTGACCCCCTCGACGGCGACTCGTATCCGGGGGCCATCGATCAGCTTCTGGACAGCCCCCGGGTGGTCGACACGCTGCCGAGCTCGCTCGGAGGTGCCCAGGAGTCGGAGATTCAGGGAGGGGCGAACCTGACTCACAAGACGGATCCGAAGTACGACACGGGCGACTTCGGCGACGTCCCGCGGCCCGGCAACCTGCGAATCGACTACGTCCTGCCGAACGTCGGCACTCAGGTCGATGAGGCGAGGGTCTTCTGGCCGACGCGAGAGGAAGAGACGTTCCGCCTTACCGGACTCTACCCTTTCCCGACCTCCGATCATCGCCTGGTGTGGACGAGGCTGCGCTTCCCGATCGCCCCCGCACCTAGCGCGTCCCCCTCCCCGCGGCAGGACACCGCGTCCCCCTCCGCATCGGGCGAGGAATCCAGGCTGGCCAATTCGGGCACGCACGCCGACCTTGTTCTTGGGGTTGGCCTCGCCTCGGGCGCGGCGGGCGTGCTCCTTCTGTGCGGGCGTCGCGCCCGCCGTCGGCGCCGCGCGTAGGCGCCTTGACGCTCGCCTCGGGACGATGGGCGCGTCCCGGGGATCCCGCCACGAGGTGACTGCCGCAGCACCGGGGTCGCACGCGCCACGCAGCGTTGCCGAGGGGCAGCCCGCGCCCCAACACAGCCACGTCGAGTGTCACACATCACACTCAAGCCCCTGCGACCTTCTTCAAAGAAGCGGATAATTCATATATACATGTTTTGCATGTTATATCTGATCCGACAAGGAGGCTGACAACATGACCCCGCGAAACCCCTCACTGAGCGGCCCCGGCGGACGCGGATTCTTCGGAACCGTCACCGTTGGCACCCGAGGACAAGTCTCCATCCCCGCCCAAGCGCGCAAGGCCCTCGGCCTCGAGCCCGGCGACCAGCTGGTCGTCCTCACCGACCCCGCCCAGGGGCTCGCCCTCATCCCACTCTCCATCCTCCTCGCCCAGCACGCGGACACCAACCCCATCGCCGCCCTCGTACGCACAACCATGGCGGGCGGCACGCCCCCCGAGGCGGACAACGATCCCGAAGACGAGACCACCGCCTCGTAACCACCCCCTCCACACCCTCAGGAGAAGTCATGACCACCCCAGCAATCCGCGCATCGGACGTCACCAAGCGCTACGGTGACCTCACCGCCGTCGACTCCGTGTCGCTGGAGGTCCTGCCAGGCGAGATCTTCGGAATCATCGGCCCCAACGGCGCGGGAAAGACGACCTTCATGGAATGCCTCGAGGGCCTGCGCCGACCCACGAGCGGCGACATCAGCGTCCTCGGAGAGGACCCCTCCCACCCGACCAGGCAATGGCACGAACGCATCGGCGTCCAGCTGCAGACCGCCGCCCTGCCGGCCAAGATCACCGTCAACGAGGCGATGGCCCTCTTCGCCTCCATGTACACCGACCCCGCCGACCCCGGCAAGCTCCTCGAAGAGCTAGGCATCGCCGCCAAGGGCCGTTCCTACGTCGACAAGCTCTCGGGAGGACAGCGCCAACGGGTGTTCATCGCGCTCGCACTCCTGGGCAAACCCGAACTTGTCTTCCTCGACGAACTAACCACCGCCCTCGACCCCCAGGCGCGCCTGGCCATGTGGGACGTCGTACGCTCCATCCGCCAGGGCGGCGCCACGGTGGTCATGACCACCCACTACATGGAGGAGGCCGAGGCTCTGTGCGACCGAGTCGCCGTCATCGACTCCGGAAGGCTCATCGCACTCGACACCGTGCCGGGGCTCATCGCCTCCATCGCGCAGGGCACCAAGGTCCAGCTGCGAACATCCCGTCAGATCGCCCCCAACGTCCTGGAGGGCATCGACGGCATCAGCGACGTCACGATCGCCGGAACCTCCGTCTCGATGCTGTGGTCGGGCACGGGCATCCCTCAGGCTGCCGTTGAGGCCATCGAGGCCACCGACACCACGGTCGCCAACATCCAGACAAGCTCCCCCGGCCTGGAGGACGTGTTCCTCGCCCTCACCGGCCGCGACATGCGTCAGGAGGCATGAGCCATGACCACCTTCATCCAACTGTGCCGCGTCACCGCTCTGCGCACGCTCCGCGAACCCGTCTCCGTCATCTTCATGATCCTCTTCGCCCCCGCGTTCATCGGGTGCATGGGACTCATCTTCGGCAACGACCCGGTTCCCGAGTTCGGCGGGAAAGGATTCCTTGAGGCGAACTTCACGGCGTTCCCCGGAATCGTCATCGCAATCACCGCTCTCATCATCGTCCCCGTCGACCTGGTGACCCAGCGGGGAGCTGGCGTACTGCGGCGCTTCCGCGCAACCCCACTCAACCCCGCCCTCTACCTGGCGGCCGATATCATCTCGCGGCTGGTCCTCGGCCTGGTGTCCTTCGCCGCCATGTACGCCATCGCGATCCTCGGCTTCGGGGTCCGACCCGCAACGGTCGGTGCTTTCATCTCCGCGCTGGCTGCGACGATGCTGGGATTGGCGGCGTTCCTGGCCGTGGGATACCTCATCGCCGGGCGCTTCCGCAACGTAGGCGCCGCCCAGGGGCTCGGCAACATCCTCATGTACCCGCTGATCTTCACCTCGGGCGCCGCGGTTCCCCTCGCGATGCTGCCTCCCGGAATCCTCTCCATCGCGAAGTACTCGCCGATGACCCAGCTCACCTATCTTACGCAGGGCCTGTGGGCGGGCGACGGGTGGGGCCAGCACTGGGCGGCCGCTCTCGTCCTGGTCGTCTTCGGCGCCGTATGCGCCGCGGCCGCGGCGCGCTTCTTCCGCTGGGAGTGACGCATGCGCGCTCGGACGGGGCAAGACCCCACCACGGGGCTTCCACCCCAGCGTTGGGCGAGAATCGCCTGCTGGACGGCCCTCATCAGTGCCCTCGCGCCCGTGGCGTGGAGGATCGCGATGCTCTGCGGCGTGGACCTCGGCTTCTCCCAGGCAGAGTTCTTCAGGTCCAATGCTGCGGCCACCGCCTACGTCCTGGGTCTCGAGGCCATCCAGGTCCTCGCTGGGACCCTGGGTCTGGGCCTTATCTACCCCTGGGGCGAACGCGTTCCCCTCTGGTTTCCCTTCCTCGGTGGACGCGAGATCCCCAGGGGATTGCCCCTCGTGATCGGAGGGGTTGGCAACGCCCTGCTCTACTACATCAACGCCACCCTCCTGATCAGGGTCGGCTCCGTCTGGCTGGGCCTGGCCGAGGGAGCGACACCCTCGGATGGCATGAACGGCTGGCAGCTTGCAGTCTTGGTCGGAGCCTACGCGCCCATGCTGACCCTGTGGGCGCCCGCGCTAACGGTCGGCCTGATCGGCTACTGGCGTCGGCGCACAACCCGATAACACAGAGGGGACCGTGCCACACACGGGACGGCCCCCCGAGTATCGCTCAGGCGAGACTACTTCGTGCGGTTCGCACAGTAGTACTCAATGAGAGCTCGAGTCGACTGATCCTGCGCACACCGGCAAGCACCCAGGTTACATACCAAGACAAATCCTTTGGATGGCAGACCGAACTAGCTTGTCACACAGGAGCGATGAGCCTACAATGACACAGCATGACAGACAACATATCCCCCGCCGTTGGAGAGCAAGAACTCGCAGCCCCCTCCCCAACAGTTCTCGACATTTACGTCGTCTGGCATCCTCGCGACCATGCCGGTAAGGACGTGTTCAACGAGCTGGTCACGCACTACCACTCTGAGCACTTCTCTGGTCTAGCCGGCAGCGCAATCGAGGTTTTCTCTCGGTCCTTTCCCCTAACCCCCGAGACCGAGACCCCCTGTCCCATTGCAACGCGCGACAGACAAGTCGGTAACGGGATCGACAGCACAGACATTTCTGACCGGCGCACGCCAGCCAACACCGCCTCTCCATTCACGGTCATCATTCCAGTCATCGGCCGCCACATGATCAGCGCGGCACACGACAACAACAGCGACTGGGCTTCCTACCTGAGGAGTCTGTGCACGGTTCGCGACGACGCATTGGCCTCTCACTCACCCCATCTGCTCGTAGTGCCCATCATCGACACTAAGGGCCTCAATACATCCGGCGAAGTCATCAGCTCCCTCACGGATCGGCAGGGCATGGTCCTTCACGACGATGCATACGCTGCCGGAGCGCTGACTCGCGATGTCGGACAAGCCATCGTCCAACGCCTTCTATGGAAGCAGACGGGAATGCTGTCCTCATCGGAAAGTCCTCGCCTCCGAGTATTCATCTCGCATGCCCGTGGGGACATCCCCGCCAATGACCTCACGGGCAACACCCCACAGGGAGTCATCGCCAAGGTGAAGGCCATCGCACAACAGACTCGGCTAGATGCTTTTTTCGACGTATACGACATCCAAGCGGACAGTGAGTGGAACTCCTCAATACGAGAACGAGCCCGCACGAGTGCGCTCCTCATGGTGCGCACGGATAGCTACTCAAGCCGCGAGTGGACACAACGGGAAGTATTCGAGGCAAAACAAGCGGGTATGCCCATCGTCTGCCTCTCAGCACTGAACGCTGGAGAGTCGCGCGGGTCCTTCCTGCTCGATCACGTCCCGACGGTCGCATATCCGCAGATTCTTGAAGGGCAGAACCCCACAGAGGGAAATCAGACAGCAGATGCTACTGACAACGCCATCATCTCTGCTCTGAATCGTCTCGTTGACGAGACCCTCAAATTTGCCCTCTGGCGCTGCCAGGAAATCCCCGCAGCAGTGTACGCTGCCACCAATAGTACAACCGAACCCAAATCCGCGAATCACCCCGGCTTCGATAGCGCACCCCCTTCCCCGCCCGAGCCTGCGATACTGCTGAAGGTCATCCAGGAGCACCGGGACAAGTTTAAAGACGATCATCACCTGTGGCTCATCCACCCCGATCCACCGCTTCTTCCCGCTGAGCAAGAATTCTTGGTCGCCCTCTGTGAGCAGGCAGGTTACGACAATGGGCAGGTGCATTTGTTGACACCGCGCTCATTCTTCGCTGCAGGTGGCACGTTTGGCCGCTGTGAACCCACTTTAACAACCCCGATCCTCTCGCGAGATCGCCCGCTCATAGGCAAGAAACTCGGAATCTCAATGGCCTTGTCTGAAGATCTGGACCGCATTGGCCTGAGCCCCACACATCTTGAGAGCGCAGTCGCTGAGGTAGCACAAATGGTGCTGATCGGCGGGGGAAGCATCCTCTACGCCGGCGCTCCGGGGACACACGTTCCGGATCTAACAAACGCGATCATGGATACCGTCGCAAGCTACACCACTTCCGTGAAGGCCTACGCACGCCACAGCACCACTCCTTCGCAGGTAGAGCGCCTCCTCCACTACGAAAAAATGTTTAGTCTCACCGTCCCGCATGTCGTTCTGCGAGACACGGCCTCCATCGAGAGACTCGACCGCGCAGCCAATCATTTCGCTCCATACGCATCGATCAGCGTCCTCGACAAAGAGGGCAACATGAACGACGACCTCAAGGCTTTCAACCCGTGGGAAGGGACAGCTGAAGAAACCAAGCGCGCACTGACGCGCATCAGGGAGGCTCTCCCCCATTTCTGCAACGCTCGCCTGTTGATCGGCGGAAAGACTCTACGGCAGTCGCCGGAAAACCCGAACGGATACATTGGCGACTATCCGGGAATCATCGAGGAAGCACTACATACGCTTCGGAAAGGTCAGCCCCTGTTTGTCGCGGGAGGATTCGGTGGTGCGGCTGCTCTTCTGGCACGCGAGCTCGGTCTCGGACCTGATCTGCCAATTGCAGATGCCGCCCTGACGGAGACGAGGCAGTGCAAGAACTATCGGAGCTCACTTGAGGAGATCAAAGAGAGATTTGATCCGTCGCGCACCGGGCTGTCCGAGGATGACCTACGGCTCCTCGCAACCACGCAGCGAGCATCCGAGCTTGGCACCTTGCTCGCAAAGGGGCTCGCTTCGTCACCTGCGCACTGCCACAACGCGGACCACTGACACCATCAGGAGAGCACATGCAAGCGTTCCTGAGCTACCACGAAGACGAACAAGGCGACGCCTACGCGTCGGCTCTTCAAGGCGAACTGAGAATCCTGGGCATCGACGCAACCATGGCCAGACACTCAATCCGTCCAGGCGCAGATTGGGCATTGACGATCCGCGAACACCTTGAAGCTAGTTCTGCTCTTCTATGCATCGGCACGACTGGCTACACGAAGAGCGCGTGGTGCCAACAGGAGATTGGATGGGCAATCGGACGGAATCTACCGGTCCTGTGGATACGGTATGACGGCGAGGAAAGATCCGTTGGCTTCCTCGCGGCCCGGCAGGACCTCGAGGTTCTCGACACCGAATCCTCAGAACGGACTGCACAGATGGTGGCTTCTTGGCTGTTATCTGAGACTCAGACACGCGAAGAAACGAAGACATCGCTTCTTGATGCGTTGGTGCATTCCTCCTCGTTCCGAAACACGCGATGCATTGCCAACGTCATCGCGTCTCTCGGTGCGCTCAGCGATGAGGAGTGGTACCGAATCGAACAAGCCTCTGCGAAAAATCCCCAAGTCGCTAATGCTATGCATTACAAAATCCCCGTAGTGACCTGGTTGAGAAAGAAACTACGCGCGTCGACATAGCATCACGGATACTTTACTAAGTTCGCACCGTTTCTCTTTTCCCCAAATGCTCGTCGGGGGGGCCGTGCCACACACGGCACGGCCCCCGAGGATCGCTCAGGCGAGACTACTTCGTGCGGTTCGCGCG
>ERZ773263.774-NODE-774-length-21126-cov-18.448246_pt1 | contig 21126 bp, 20 predicted proteins | sample MGYA00511076_ERZ773263 | MGnify/ENA primary metagenome ERZ773263 (study PRJEB29015, sample SAMEA2738155) | human oral metagenome | biome: human oral; feature: human-associated habitat; material: saliva | place: China | collected 2195 ... | reverse complement strand
TTTCTTGGTCTTTCCTGACTGGAAAATCTTCTTCTTATCAAGCTGGCGGGGGTATCGGAATTCAGCTCTACAATTCCTTCTTCCTACTGGTGATTACTCTGATTATCTCTGTTCCCCTTTCGATGGGAGCGGGAGTCTATCTGGCTGAGTACGCTAAAAAAGGTCCAGTGACTAATTTTGTCCGTACCTGTATTGAAATCCTGTCCTCTCTGCCATCTGTGGTAGTCGGACTCTTTGGCTATTTGATTTTCGTTGTCCAGTTTGAGTATGGCTTTTCTATCATCTCTGGTGCCTTGGCGCTGACTGTCTTCAATCTGCCTCAGATGACTCGGAATGTCGAGGACAGCTTACGCCACGTTCACCATACACAGCGTGAAGCAGGACTGGCTCTCGGAATTTCCCGCTGGGAAACAGTGCTTCATGTGGTCATTCCAGAGGCTCTGCCAGGGATTGTGACAGGGATTGTCCTTGCTTCTGGTCGGATTTTCGGTGAAGCAGCTGCCTTGATTTACACCGCAGGTCAATCTGCGCCAGCTCTGGATTGGTCTAACTGGAATATTTTCAGCATTACCAGCCCGATTTCGATTTTCCGTCAAGCGGAAACACTGGCCGTCCATATCTGGAAGGTCAATAGTGAAGGAACCATTCCTGATGGAACTGTGGTGTCAGCAGGATCAGCAGCAGTGCTTCTGATTTTCATCTTGATTTTCAACTTTGGAGCCCGCAAACTCGGTTCCTACTTGCACAAGAAATTAACCTCTGCATAAAGGAGAAGCAATGACAGAATATAATTGGAATGAAAAACATATCATTACTTTTCCTGAAGAAAAGGTAGCCCTTTCGACCAAGGATTTGCATGTTTACTATGGTAAAAAAGAATCCATCAAGGGTATTGATATGCAGTTTGAAAAGAATAAAATCACAGCTTTGATTGGACCGTCTGGCTCAGGGAAATCGACCTATCTCCGCAGTCTTAATCGTATGAATGACACGATTGATATTGCCAAGGTAACTGGGCAAATTCTTTACCAAGGAATAGACGTCAATCGGTCTGATATCAACGTTTACGAAATGCGTAAGCACATCGGCATGGTCTTTCAACGGCCCAATCCATTTGCTAAGTCTATCTACCGCAACATTACTTTTGCTCACGAACGTGCAGGTGTAAAAGATAAAAAGATCTTGGATGAGCTTGTTGAAACTTCGCTCAAGCAAGCCGCGCTTTGGGACCAAGTCAAGGACGATCTTCATAAATCAGCCTTGACCTTGTCAGGCGGCCAGCAGCAACGGCTCTGTATTGCCCGAGCTATCTCGGTCAAGCCAGATATCTTGCTTATGGACGAGCCAGCTTCTGCGCTGGATCCGATTGCGACCATGCAGCTGGAAGAGACCATGATTGAGCTCAAAAAGGACTATACGATCATCATCGTGACTCACAATATGCAGCAGGCTGCCCGTGCCAGTGACTACACCGGCTTCTTTTATCTGGGGGATTTGATTGAGTACGACAAGACTGCTAATATTTTCCAAAATGCCAAACTGCAGTCGACCAATGACTATGTTTCTGGTCATTTTGGTTAAAGGTGAAGAAACTAAAGGAATGAACTTATGACAGAACCTATTTTGCAAGTCAAGGACTTGTCGGTCTATTATAATAAAAAGAAAGCACTCAATAGTGTCTCCTTGGACTTTATGCCTAATGAAATCACTGCCTTGATTGGACCATCAGGTTCAGGGAAATCTACCTTGCTCAAGGCTATCAACCGTATGGGTGATTTGAATCCTGAAGTAACAACGACAGGCACGGTCATCTATAACGGACACAATATTTACAGTCCTCGGACAGATACGGTGGAGTTACGCAAGGAGATTGGCATGGTTTTCCAGCAGCCTAATCCCTTCCCAATGACCATTTATGAAAATGTTGTTTATGGACTGCGTATCAACGGTGTCAAGGATAAACAGGTTTTAGATGAAGCGGTAGAGCGTTCCTTGATTGGGGCTTCTATTTGGGACGAAGTGAAAGACCGTTTACATGATTCGGCTATCGGTCTTTCTGGTGGTCAACAGCAGCGAATTTGTGTAGCACGCGTTTTGGCTACCAGCCCGAAAATCATCCTCTTGGATGAGCCGACGTCTGCGCTAGATCCAATCTCTGCTGGTAAGATAGAGGAAACTCTCTATGGGCTCAAAGACACCTATACCATGCTTTTGGTGACGCGCTCCATGCAGCAGGCTTCACGGCTTTCGGATAAAACAGGCTTCTTCTTGGGTGGCGATTTGATCGAGTTTAGTGCGACTAAAGAAATGTTTATGAATCCAGCCAATAAAGAAACAGAAGACTATATTAGTGGTAAATTTGGTTAGAATTCTGATTTTATCAAAAGAAATCAGAAATAACTTTTGAAAGGAAAATTATGCTTAGAGTACAATTTGAAGAAGATTTACAGAAACTCCATAATCAATTCTATGCGATGGGAAATGAAGTCTTGTCGCAGATTAACCGAACAGTGCGAGCTTTTGTAACTCATGACCGTGATTTGGCTCGCCAAGTCATTGAAGACGATGCTAAGGTAAATGAATACGAAGTGAAACTGGAGAAAAAATCTCTAGAAATCATCGCCTTACAGCAACCTGTTTCGCAAGATTTGCGGACCGTTATCACAGTGCTGAAAGCCAGCAGCGACTTGGAACGCATGGGAGACCACGCTGTGTCTATCGCTCAGGCGACTATTCGGATGAAAGGCGAAGTCCGCATTCTGTCTGTTGAAGAAGAGATTAAAAAAATGGGCCGCGACGTTAAGAATTTCGTAGAGGAAACTCTCAATGTCTATTTGAACGGAGATGTGGACCAAGCCTATACGATTGCAGCGATGGATGAAAAAATCAACCATTACTTTGACGTTATTCGTGAGTTGGCAACCGAAGAAATCAAGCACAATCCAGAACTGATTGTGACTGGCCGCGATTATTTCCAAGTGATTTCTTATCTGGAGCGCATCGGCGACTACGCAAAAAATATCTGCGAGTGGGTCGTTTACTTCGAAACAGGTAAGATTATTGAATTATAATAGATAGTAAAAGAGAGTGGGACAGAAATCGGTAATTCGTTGGAATTCGATTTCGCCGTCCCACCTCCGCACAGTTGAGTAGGGCTGTAAAAGCTGATGAAATCAGCGTAGTAGAGCCCACTCAACCACTGCGTCTTGCTCGACAATCCAAAGACAATTGAGAGGCTAGGACTTTTGTCCCAGCCTCTTTTGTGTTTTAATGAAGAAAACGGTAAGATGAGCTTAAAAGGATAGATTCCTAGCCTTTAGGTAGACAATGGACGAATTGGGATTTCAAAGGGCTAAAAACTTAAAATAAACCAATGTATTTTACATATATGATTGAGGAAACTACCTTTGGTTGAAACGATAGAAAAAGACGATAGGGGACAATGCTAAAAAATTATGTTACAATGTGAGAAAGCGATGACTGAAAGCGTTGTTTTACAGAATACTATGATGGAGGTATAGTTATGAAGAAAAAGGTTGTTCTCAGTCTGATAATTTTATTATTTCTAGTTTCAGTAGGGGGCTACAGTATGACAAAATGGATTGAACACAAAAGCTCTCCATATAATGTTAGTGACGTTTTAGACGATAAAGGAGTAAAACTTTACAAACGAGGATTTCGTTTATTGGAAGAACAGTTGTCAACTTATATTAAATAGCACTATTCAGGAGTCAGTAAAATAGAGTTTTCACCAATTTTTGTTCAGGGTGGGGATGGACAGACAATGTTTGATGCTAGTATAATCGCATCTATAACTGATTCAAATGGAAATAAAACTTATTTAGGGAAAAAAATAGGAGACACTACCTATGCTGCCTATGGTGATTCGTGGGATTTGCTTCTAGGATTTGATGGAGCGACTGGTGAAGAAGCCATTGACCTGAGGATTGATGAAAATACAACAGTAGAAGTGTCTAATCATAAACATTTGCCTGAATTTGCTAAATTGTCCTCCCTTCCCAAATTGGATAAGAATATTGAGGTGCTTATCCAGGACGGCCAATTGAAAGGTGTAAAGAAGAGTGAAAGTGGTAGTCCAAAAGCAAAGATAGAGTATAACCTTGAAATCAGAAGAGGGAACTACTCAGAATGGGAATGATCCTTGATTAAACAGGGAAATTTATTCTTATAGATAATATGACAGAAAAAATCTTCAAAAATATAAATATTGTAATATACTATAAACAAAATAGAAAAAATTGAACCGTTTTCATGTAGATATAGAGGTGACAGGTAATGAAGAAAAAACAACTTGCAATTATAGCTGTATTAATTACCTTAGTTTCAGGAGGTGGATACTGTATGACAAAATGGATTGAACATCAAAATATGGTAAAATAGTAACAGATGAATTTTGAATGGAGGTTAGTTTAATACCAGCCCCTTCAATTAGATGAGGAGAAAAACATGCAAGTAGTTGCACATTTTATTGATACTTTTGTTCCAGAGCACTATGATCTCTTTTGGGATTTAAAATGACAGGATGGCTTTAAAATGATTACTTTATGTTTGAAGTTAAAAATCAATTTTGGGTCAGTTGGGATGAGTATAAAGTCACTAAATATGGTAAAATGGTAACAGATGAATCTTGAATGGAGGTTGGTTTATTACCAGCCCCTTCAATTAGATGAGGAGAAAAACATGCAAGCAGTTGCACATTTTATTGATACTTTTGTTCCAGAGCACTATGATCTCTTTTTGGATTTAAATCGTGCGGATAAGACTTTCTCAGGGAAAGTTACCATTAGTGGTGAAGCTAAAGCTGAGAAAATTTCCTTACACCAAAAGGATTTGACGATTGAGGTCGTGGAAGTAGATGGAAAAGCTCGTCCCTTCACTCTTGATAATGACAATGAAGCTCTTTATGTTGAGTTGGAAACAGCAGGACCTGTGCAAGTAACCTTGACCTATACAGGTAGGATTACAGATAATATGACAGGGATTTACCCATCTTACTATACTGTGGATGGAGTGAAAAAAGAAATTATTTCTACTCAGTTTGAGAGCCATTTTGCTCGTGAAGCCTTTCCAAGTGTGGATGAGCCAGAAGCTAAGGCGACTTTTGATTTGGCTTTGAAATTTGACCAAGCAGAAGGCGAACTGGCCTTGTCTAATATGCCTGAAATCGACGTTGAAAACCGGAAAGCGACAGGCATTTGGAAGTTTGAAAGAACCCCTCGCATGTCTTCCTATCTCTTAGCCTTTGCTGCGGGTGATATGCAAGGTATTACTGCTAAAACTAAAAATGGCACTTTGGTCGGTGTCTATGCAACTAAAGCTCACCCAGCTAGCAACTTAGAGTTTGCTTTGGACATTGCGGTTCGCTCAATTGAATTTTACGAAGAATATTACGGTGTCAAATATCCGATTCCTCAGTCGCTGCACGTCGCCCTGCCGGACTTTTCATCTGGTGCTATGGAAAACTGGGGTCTGGTGACCTATCGCGAAATTTACCTCTTGGTAGATGAAAATTCTACGGTATCCAGCCGTCAAGATGTAGCACTTGTCGTTGCTCATGAGTTGGCTCACCAATGGTTTGGTAACTTGGTCACTATGAAGTGGTGGGATGACCTTTGGCTCAATGAAAGCTTTGCTAATATGATGGAATATGTCTGTGTCAATGCGATTGAACCAAGCTGGAATATCTTTGAGAATTTCCAAACCACAGGTGTTCCTTTGGCGCTCAAACGGGATGCGACAGACGGAGTTCAGTCTGTCCATGTGGAAGTGAAGCACCCTGACGAAATCAATACTTTGTTTGATCCGGCTATCGTTTATGCTAAGGGAAGCCGCCTCATGCACATGCTTCGTCGTTGGTTGGGAGATGAGGCCTTTGCTAAAGGATTGAACGCTTACTTTGCTAAACACCAGTATGGAAATACTATCGGTCGTGACCTTTGGAATGCCTTAGGAGCTGCTTCTGGTCGTGATGTAGCAGCCTTTATGGATTCTTGGCTGGAACAGCCCGGCTATCCTGTCTTGACAGCTACAGTAGAAAACGATACGCTCAAACTCTCTCAAAAACAATTCTTTATCGGAGAGCACGAAGACAAGAAACGCACTTGGGTCTTGCCTTTAAATAGCAACTGGAAAGGTTTGCCAGATACGCTGGAAACAGAAACGCTGGAAATTCCAAATTATTCTGCCTTGGCTGCTCAAAACGAAGGCGCTTTGCGCTTCAATACGGAAAATACGGCCCACTATATCACGGACTATCAAGGTGTCTTGCTTGAGCAGATTTTAGATACCATTACAGACTTGGATAGCACCAGCAAGCTTCAAGTGGTGCAAGAGCGCCGTCTCTTGGCTGAAGCAGGCAACATTTCATTTGCCGATTTGGTTCCAGTTATTGAAAAACTGACAGAAGAAACTTCCTATTTGGTTGTCTCAGGAGTCAAAGCTGTTCTGAACGGCCTCAAGTTGTTTGTGGACGAAGGAAGCGAGTGCGAGAAAGCCTATCATGAATTGGTGGTTAAGCTCAGCAAATTCAACTTTGATCGTCTTGGTTTTGAAGCTAAAGAAGGCGAGAGTGATGAGGATGAGTTAGTCCGTCAGAATGTCATTGGAAATCTGATTGCAGCTGATGACCAAACAGCAAGTCAAGAAGCAAGCCGTATTTTTGCTGCTCATCAAGAGGACTTAGAGAAATTGCCTGCAGCTATTCGCTTGCATATTCTCATCAACCAAATAAAGCATGATGAGAGCAAGGAATTGGCTGACCAATACTTGAACGATTATGTTTCGACAGTTGACGGCAGCTTTAAACGCCAATTGGCATCTGCTTTGGCTTACACTAAGGACGCAGAAACACTTGCTCGCATCTTGGAATCTTTGAAAAACAAGGATATCGTGAAACCACAAGATTTGGCCATGAGCTGGTATTTCCCACTCTTGAATCACCAATTCACTCAAGCTACTTCTTGGACTTGGGCGCGTGAGAATTGGGAGTGGATAAAGGCGGCTTTGGGTGGTGACATGAGCTTCGACAAATTCGTCATTTATCCAGCTAATGCCTTCAAAACAGCAGAAAGGCTAGCAGAATACAAGGCCTTCTTTGAGCCGCAGCTTGACGATATGGCTATCAGCCGTAATATCAGCATGGGAATTAAGGAAATCGCAGCGCGTGTTGACTTGATTGCTCGTGAAAAAGCAGCGGTTGAGAAAGCTATCAAGGCTTCAGTCTAGATAAATGAAAAGATCAGATTTTAATATCTGGTCTTTTTTGATCTTTAGAATCCCATATTTTCAGCCTTCTTTAAGAAAAAATTCAGTCCCGTTTAAGCAAGCCTCCCTATAATAATCCTAGCATGTGAAGGGATGTGAGCTTGTGTATTCAAGCATTATATTACCTCATCATGTTAAAATCCATGAAAATATAAAATGTAGAAAGAGGAAAACTTTAAATGGATATGGAAAAAATGATTGTAGTTAAAAAGAGTACCAAATGGTGGATGACAGCAGTAGCTAGTGCCTCCTTAGCTGTCGGAGCGATTGGTGGCTATGGAATTGGTGCCTTGGCACAGAAAAGCTCGCAACAGAGCTCAGTGCAGGCTACCATGCCTCAGCAAAACAATCAAGATGGCAGGATGCCAGGTCAAGGCGGACAAGCTCCTCAAGGTCAGGGACAGGGAAATGAAAATGGTATGCCACCACAGATGGGGGGACAAAACGGTCAAGGTGGTCCTGGAGGTGGAGGTCAGCCACCACAAGGAAATGGTCAGCCAGGGGGACCCCAAGAAGGAAATCAATCAAAAAAGAAGCCTTCAAACGCTGACGGCACAACAAAAGATGATAAGAATAGCGAAAATAACTCGAAAACAACAAATTCTTAAAGCATTTTCGATAAGTCATGATATAATAGAAAAAGATAGGTTGAGATAGAATGAGAAGTGTTTGCCATGACTCTATTTAAACTACACAGCATAAGCTTTTTCTAGAAAGGGAGGAACAGGATGATTAAGATTCTATTAGTGGAGGATGACCTCGGTCTGTCAAATTCAGTATTTGATTTTTTAGATGATTTTGCAGATGTTATGCAGGTCTTTGATGGCGAAGAAGGTTTATACGAAGCAGAAAGCGGCGTTTATGACCTGATTTTGCTGGACTTGATGCTTCCTGAAAAGGACGGCTTCCAAGTGCTCAAAGAATTGCGTGAAAAAGGGGTGAGCACTCCTGTCCTCATCATGACTGCCAAGGAAAGTATCGATGATAAAGGCCATGGTTTTGAGCTCGGTGCTGACGATTACTTGACTAAGCCATTTTATCTGGAAGAGCTGAAGATGCGGATTCAGGCCTTGCTCAAACGCTCTGGTAAGTTTAATGAAAATACCCTTTCCTATGGCGATGTGACGGTCAATCTTTCGACCAATTCGACCTTGGTAGATGGAAAGGAAGTTGAGCTACTGGGTAAAGAGTTTGATTTGTTGGTCTACTTCCTTCAGAATCAAAATGTCATTTTGCCCAAGACTCAAATCTTCGACCGTTTGTGGGGCTTTGACAGTGATACGACGATTTCTGTGGTGGAAGTCTATGTATCTAAAATTCGGAAAAAATTGAAAGGAACGGCTTTTGCGAATAATCTTCAAACCCTTCGCAGTGTCGGTTACATTTTAAAGAATGCTGAATAAACTCAAAAAAGCCTTATATGCGGATGATTTTTCTTATTTCATTCGCTATTTTGGTGTGTTCACCCTAATTTTCTCGGCCATGACGCTCATTATTATCCAAGTCATGCGCTCTAGCCTTTACACGACCGTTGATGATAATCTCAAAAGTCTCAGTCAAAATCCCGCTTGGGTAGCCAATCTAGCCTATCGGACGACGGGGCGGCAATACCAAGAGCCAGAGAACAAGGATTCAGAGCATGAGCAGGCTTCCAATATCAAGATTGAGGAACCGGGTAGGGTCAATGTCAGTGCCAATACCTCAGCTATTCTTTTGAATGATGATTATCAGAATGTATCGGCAAAAAATGGCTTTTTAAACTTTGATGCGATTAAATTTAATAAACGATTTCTTAATCAAATCAAGCAAATTCAGCTGACCAATAGCTACGGACAGGTCGAGAGTTATCGGGCCTATATGTTTGATATTGATCCAGATGATGAAATTGAAAATGTCAAATACGCGGTTGTCATGACCAGTATCAGCCAGCTGGAGCAGACTAGTGAAAAGCATGAAAAGCTGATTGCGATTGTCATGATTAGCTTCTGGGGTATTTCCTTGATTGCCAGTATCTACCTGGCGCGGATGAGTGTCAAACCTCTCTTGGATAGCATGCAAAAGCAGAAGTCCTTTGTTGAAAATGCTAGCCACGAATTGCGGACGCCTCTAGCTGTGCTGCAAAATCGCTTGGAATCTCTCTTCCGTAAGCCCGAGGCTACAATTATGGAGTCTAGTGAGAGTATCGCGTCCAGTTTAGAGGAAGTGCGAAATATGCGTCTACTCACGACCAACTTACTCAATCTAGCAAGGCGAGATGACGGCATAAAGCCAGAATACGGTGAAGTCACGCCAGACTTCTTCACGACAGCTTTTTCTAACTATGCTATCATAGCGGAGGAAAGCGATAAAGTCTTTGATTTCAAAAATCTGGTTTCAAAATCAATCACGACAGATAAGGTCTTGCTCAAACAGGTCATGACCATCCTTTTTGATAATGCCATCAAATACACAGAAGAAGATGGAGAGATCTATTTCGTGGCTTCCGCTAATGATCGGAGCTTGACCTTGCGGATCTCTGACAATGGTCCAGGGATTGCGGGCGACGACAAGAAAAAAGTCTTCGATCGTTTTTATCGGGTGGACAAGGCTCGGACTCGACAAAAAGGTGGTTTTGGACTGGGCCTATCCTTGGCGAAACAAATAGTAGACGCTCTGAGAGGAACCATCTCAGTCAAAGACAACAAGCCACGTGGAACCATTTTTGAAATCAAAGTTCCTCTTAAGTCAGATATTAGAAAACGTATCAGCAAAAGCTGAAAAATTTTCATATTATTTCAAATTTGACTGCTTTTGAGGTATAATAAAAGAAAGAAATGAAAGAGGTACAACTATGACATCAAAAATGTTGCATACTTGTTTACGAGTGGAAAATTTAGAGGCTTCGATTGCCTTTTATGAAGAAGCATTTGGATTTAAGGAATTGCGCCGCAAGGACTTTCCAGAGCACGCTTTTACCATTGTTTATCTTGGTTTGGATGGCGATGATTATGAGCTCGAACTAACCTATAATTATGATCACGGACCTTATGTGATCGGTGATGGATTTGCTCATATCGCTCTTAGTACGCCTGACTTGGAAGGCTTGCACGCTGAACACGCTGCTAAGGGCTACGAAGTGACGGAACCAAAAGGTCTGCCAGGCAATCCGCCAAATTATTATTTCGTTAAAGACCCTGATGGCTACAAGGTTGAAGTGATTCGAGAAAAAAGTCTTTAAAAAAATTAAACTTGTATTTTAGCACTTGTAAGATACAAGTTTTTTAACATTAGAATCATTTTAGGACAATAGCTTAGGGGATAATAGATGGAAAGACAACATAGAAAGAAGCGTAGACGAAAGTATAGACTGATTCTCAGTCTTCTGAATCTGCTTCTTTTAGGACTTCTTATTTTTGGTGGATTGCGAATCCATGAAATGTTTCAGGAAAGGGATTTCCAGCAAAAGGTTGCAGAAGTGATTGCCAAGGAAGAGCAAGAGCATGCTGACAATGCCGAAAAGCAGGCTGGTAGGATTGGCAGCAATTATGTGGCAGCTTTTTATCCTCTTATGAATGGGCAGCCGCTTCAAAGTGTTAAAGATAAAATGTTGCAGGATAGTCAGAGCATTTCAGATGACAAAAAGCAAAAGGAAAACTTGACTGCTTTGACCTTTTACTACACGGAAGAAAAGTCAACTAGTCTGGCCAATACCAAGGAAGTCGTCATCCAGCGAAAAGATTACAGTATCTCGAAAAGAGACATCAAGTCTGAGGAAGCAAGAGAAGTAGCCTCGACCTATATCAATCAAGAAGGTGCAGCCGTTACTTTGGACAAGCTGTTTCAAAATCCAGAAGCTGCCAAGGAAATTTTCCTGAAGGAGTTGACCAGTCAGCTAACCTTTAGACAAGTGGAGGAAAGTCAGCAAACAGAAGTTTTAAATGACCTCCGAAAAATAGAGTTGAGTCAGTGGAACTTTCATTACGAGGATAGTTTATTTTCCATTCGTCTGCCTAAAGAAATCAACGGTGTGTCGAGCGTGACAGTACCTCTGTCTAGTTTTTATGATCTAATCCGTCCGGAATATTTGCAGGGAGCTGATTTGGAGGCTTACCAGCAGTATGAAACCAAGCGGCATGAGAAAATGGTTGCCCTGACCTTTGATGACGGTCCCGACAGTAAGACGACCTCTCAGGCTTTGGAAATTCTGAAACGCTACAATGCCAAGGCAACCTTCTTTATGGTGGGGCAAAACGTTGCTGCCAATCCAGAACTGGCGAAACGTGTTCTTGATGAAGGCCATCAGCTCGGCATCCATACATGGAGCCACCCAGATTTGACCAAGTTACCTCTGAATCAAGCCAAAAAAGAAATCCTAGATACTCAGGAAGCCATTTATAAGGCGACTGGTATCCGGCCTATGATTACAAGACCGCCTTATGGAGCCATCAACTCTACGGTTCAAAATGCTGTCGATCAGTCCTTTATCATGTGGAGCGTGGACAGTCTCGATTGGAAAACACACAATACAAAGGCTATTATGCAGGAAATCGTGAAAACCCAGCCAGGATCCATTATTCTCATGCATGATATTCATCAGACAACCATTGATGCCCTGCCAAGCGTTCTTGACTATCTGAAGAATAACGGCTATACTCTGGTGACAGTTGATGAACTGATGGAAAATCAGCTCCAGCCACATCAGATTTACTATAGCAGAAATTAAAAAAAGCATTGGAAATTTAATATTTCCAATGCTTTTTGCTTTGCTGTCATTAGATAAAACTATCGTTTACTGTGATTTTACTCAAGGCTGCATATACAGTTCTTGTTTTTTCAAGATAATTTCTCGAACAGAGGCATATTTTTTAAGAGCTTTTAGTTCTTCTGGGTGGCTGATGAAGGTGATGACATAGCCTTCCTTGCCCATGCGACCTGTTCGGCCAGAACGGTGAGTATAAGTTTCCAAATCACGCGGCACTTCGTAGTTAACCACGTATTCTAGAGAATCAATATCAATGCCACGGGCAACCAAGTCCGTCGCCAGCAAGAGCGTGATATCGTAATTTTTAAATTTTTCCAGAATAATCTTGCGGAATTTTACATTGACATCACTGGCTAGGGAAACTGCACTAGCTCCTCGGTACTGAAGCTTTTCTTCGGCGCTGCCCAAATCAGACAGACTATTGAAAAAAACTAGGCCACGAAATTCTTCGACATTGGATAGCTTGCGCAAGAGTTCGACCTTGTCACGCTTTTCCACTTGCATATAGAAGTGCTGGATATTGTCCAAAGTCTGGTCGTCAATGCTGATGCGCAGAGTGTTTTCGGCGATCTTCTCTTGATCGAACTTAGCCGTAGCACTCATGTAAATCAGCTGGTGTTCACGCGGCGCATAATGCAGAATCTTATCAACAAATGCATATTGGGAATCACTGAGAAGCTGGTCAAATTCATCTAGGATAATAGTGTCGACGTTCATCATCTTGATTTTCTTGAGCTTAATGAGCTCAAAAATCCGACCAGGTGTACCAATCAGTATCTCAGGACCTTTCTTGAGTCGCTCAATCTGCCTTTTCTGGCTATTACCAGAGAGGAGGAGTTGACTGCTCAAGCCCAAAGGCTCCGCCCAAGATTTACAAACATCAAAAATCTGTCCCGCCAGCTCTGTATTTGGAGCTAAAATCAAAAGTTGCTGCGCTTTTTTAGGCTTCAATTTCAACAAGCTAGGAAAGAGATAAGCCAATGTCTTGCCCGTACCGGTCGGACTGATGCCTAGCACCGTTTCTTCCTGAGAAATAGGCTGGAATATTTTTTCTTGGATAGCAGTCAGTTCAGCAAAACCCAGCTGATTTAGCTGCTCCTGCCAGACTGTTGGGAATGTTTCTTTAATCATGGTCAACCTCAAATCTAATGCCAGCATCTTTTCTCATGGCAAACATGCACTCATGCACAGTAGCAGCAGCCTGCAGATAGTCGCTATAAAGTTCTTCTTGGCAGCCTTTAAGGACACGAGCAAAAGCCTGAGCCTCTTCCAGCATTTGGTGCTCTGCTTGGTGGATAGTTAGACTTTCCGTCTCTCCATTCAGTTTTTGGAAAATGGCAGAGCGGATAAACTCGATACCGTCTAAGGTCAGAGTGCCTTGGTCCGTATAGATTTCAGCTGGCAGCTGGCTATGAATATTTTTTCCAGCTTGAATACGAACCTGAAAATCAGGATAAATCAGACTGCCTGAACCGTTAAGGTCAACGCCATTTGGCAGTTGTTGAGCTGTATAGCGGGTATTTTGTGGTGCACCAAAGAGTCGGACAGCTGCATAAAGCGTGTAGACGCCCAGATCCATCAGAGCACCGCCTGAGAATTTGGCAGAAAAAACATTGGGCTCCTGTCCACTCAGCAGTGCTTCCATTTTGGAGGAGTATTTTGCATACGTGAAATTGGCTCCCCAGATTTTCTTGTCTTTTAGGAAGTCCTGAATGACTGCAAAAGCTGCTTCGTGGTAGTTTCTAGCTGCCTCAAAGATATAAACCTGATGCTCAGCTGCCAGCTTGACCAATTCTTGCCATTCTTCAGGCCTTGATACAGCCGGCTTTTCAACAATGACATGTTTTCGAGCCAAAATGGCTACCTTGGAATGGTTGAAGTGGAGGCTATTGGGACTGGCGATATAAACCACATCTAGGTCGGCAGATAAGAATTCAATCATATCGGTGTAGAGTGCGACGTTTTTATAATCTTGCGCAAAACGCTTCGCGGCACTCAAAGTTCGTGAGTAAACAGCTGTAAACTCATACTCACCACTCAGTTGAGCTGCCTTTATAAACTCGTGGGAAATGGATCCCGTACCGATGATACCGAGTCGTAACATACTTTCTCCTTTAAAATGATTTTCCTGAATTTTTCTTGATTCACCCTTTCATTATATCATGATTTTGGTATAATAGATAGGATAACAAGTAATGGAGAAAACAATGCAAAACAGACCTATTATTATTGGTGTTACAGGTGGTTCTGGTGGGGGAAAAACCAGTGTATCTCGGGCGATTTTAGATCATTTTCCTAACGAAAAGATTTCTATGATTGAGCATGATTCTTACTACAAGGATCAGTCGCATTTGACCTTTGAGGAGCGGGTCAAGACCAACTACGACCATCCTTTTGCTTTTGATACAGATCTCATGATTGAACAGATCAAGGAGCTTTTGGCTGGCCGTCCAGTGGACATCCCAACCTATGACTATACGGAGCACACGCGCAGTAGTAAAACCTATCGTCAGGAACCGCAGGATGTCTTCATTGTAGAGGGAATTTTGGTCTTGGAAGACCAACGCCTCCGCGATTTGATGGACATCAAGATTTTCGTTGATACTGATGATGATGTGCGGATTATTCGTCGGATTAAGAGGGACATGGAAGAACGTGGACGCAGTTTGGATAGTGTCATTGAGCAGTATCTGGGTGTCGTCAAGCCTATGTACCATCAGTTTATCGAGCCGACCAAGCGCTATGCGGATGTCATCATTCCAGAGGGCGCTTCTAATAAAGTTGCGATTGATTTGATTACCACCAAGATTGAAAAGATTTTGGAGGAAGCTAGAGAAGGATAGAAAGGAAGTCTGGTGTTACACTGGACTTTTTGGGTAAATTATGAGAAAGTTCGTCAAAAGAGAATTCCATTCTCGATCAAAGTTTTTTGCCTGTTTGTTGACCTTTTGCGCAGGTTTTGTGGATGCTTACACTTTTATGGAACGCGGGGGTACATTGGTTGCGGGCCAGACAGGAAACGTCGTCTTTTTGTCCGTTGAGCTGATTCATCACAAGACTGGAGAGATTGAAGTGAAACTGGCTACCATGCTGGCTTTTATGCTGGGGATCTTTCTGATAACCGTTTTCCGTCCCTTTTTTGAGCAGTCAATATGGCGAGTAAGTAGCATTTCACCAATGGTTCTCATCTGTACTCTGGTAGGTTTTATGCCAAGTACCGTGCCTAATATTGCTAATCGTTCCTCCGATTGCTTTCTGTATGGGGGTCGTTGCGACAGCTTTTGGCGAAGTAGATGGCATAGTCTACAATAATTCCTTTATGACAGGAAATATCAAGAAAACAATGGTGGCTTTTGGAAATTTTGTACGAACGAAGGAAAAACCATACTTGAAAGAGGGCATTTTCTTTGTTGCTTTGTTAGGAAGCTTTGTCATCGGAGCCATTATTTCGACCTATCTGCTCCAATTTTACGCTTTACGAACGATTTGGATCGTTGCAGGAATTCTATTTGCCTTCATGATGTTCCGCTTGGTTCAGTATGTACGAAGATAAAGGAGAAGCTGATAAGAAATGAAGAAGCCTGATTAATAAATTATGAAAAAATAAGAGAAATGAGAAAATCAATATAATACTAGAAGAAGGAGGAGCTGGCCTGCTTCTTTTTCTTTCTCGCATTTATAGTAATAAGACAACAAAATAATCCAGTATATTAAAAATTTTCAGAAAATATCGAATTATCTGTTGACAGCTGAATGATACTGTGCTAAAATACTAGACAATAACATTTCAAAAGGAGTCAGTCAAACATGAAGTCAACTCAATTTTCAAACTTTGCTTTGTTGTTGCGTTACTCGGGCTAGTGCAAAAGCATTAGTCCTGTTTGGCTTACCAAGCGGGAGTAAATCAACATCTCGCTTGGTTTCCAGCGAGATGTTTTTTATTTCACCTATCTTACCTCAAGCTCCTATGGGTAAGAAATGGATTCTAAAGGAGCAACAGGAGTGGGAGTATATTTTGATTTTTCTGAAATCAATTTATCTCATACCATCTCAGTCATTGAACACGACCTAGAAGTTGGGGAAGATTTTTTCCTAATTGGTCTATGTATCTTAGAAAAGGAGTTGTCTATGACACGCAAAGTTGAGTTTTTTGATACCAGCCTCCGGGATGGTGAGCAGACACCAGGAGTGAATTTCTCTATCAAGGAGAAAGTGGCTATTGTCAAGCAGTTAGAGAAGTGGGGTATTTCAGTCATTGAAGCTGGTTTTCCTGCTGCGAGTCCAGATTCTTTTGCGGCGGTGCAGGAGATTGCTAAAGTCATCACAAAAGCTTCTGTTACTGGTCTGGCGCGTTCGGTCAAGTCTGATATTGATGCCTGCTATGAAGCGCTCAAGGATGCCAAGCATCCACAGATTCATGTCTTCATTGCGACCAGTCCCATTCACCGAGAGTTCAAGCTGAAAAAGTCCAAGGAAGAGATTTTAGAAACTGTGAAAGAGCATGTCTCCTACGCGCGCTCCAAGTTCGATATAGTCGAGTTTTCACCCGAGGATGCGACGCGAACAGAGCTGGATTTCCTTTTTCAGGTGGTACAAACAGCGGTTGATGCAGGTGCGACTTATATCAATATTCCAGATACAGTCGGCTTTACTACTCCGGAAGAGTTTGCAAATATTTTCGACTACCTAGTGGCAAATGTGACTTCTGATCATAAGGTGGTATTTGGTGTTCATTGTCATGATGACCTTGGTATGGCAACGGCTAATACTTTGACGGCTATCAAGCACGGTGCTGGTCGTGTTCAGGGGACTATCAATGGAATCGGTGAGCGGGCTGGGAATGTAGCGCTGGAAGAAGTAGCAGTTGCCTTGGAAATTCGCAAGGACTATTATCAGGTCGAGACAGATATCGTCCTCAATGAAACCATCAACACTTCTGAGCTAGTATCTCGTTTCTCAGGTATTCCGGTGCCTAAGAACAAGGCAGTCGTTGGTGGAAACGCCTTCTCTCATGAGTCTGGTATCCATCAGGATGGTGTCCTTAAGAATCCACTGACCTATGAAATCATCACACCTGAGCTGGTTGGTGTCAAGAGCAATTCACTTCCGCTTGGCAAGCTGTCTGGTCGCCACGCCTTTGTTGAAAAGCTCAAAGAGCTGTCTCTGGACTTTGAAGAATCTGAAATTAATGAGCTCTTTGCTAAGTTTAAGGTCTTGGCTGATAAGAAAAATGAAGTTACAGATGCTGACATTCGGGCTCTGATTGCTGGGACGACAGTTGAAAATCCAGAAGGCTTCCACTTTAATGATCTGCAGCTGACGACCAATGACGATCATACCATCACAGCAGATGTGCAGCTGGTTAATGGCGATGGTGAGACGGTTAGCTGTGTGGCGGAAGGTAAGGGAAGCGTCGAAGCCATTTTTAATGCCATTGACCAATTCTTTAACCAGTCTGTTCAGCTTTTGTCTTATAACATAGAGGCAGTAACGGATGGTATCGACTCCCAGGCTCGCGTCTTGGTAGCTGTTGAAAATACGGACACAGATACCATTTTCAACTCCTCTGGTATTGACTTTGATGTTCTTAAGGCTAGCGCCATTGCCTATATCCATGCCAACACCTTTGTGCAAAAGGAAAATGCGGGTGAAATCGGCCATCAGGTATCCTACCACGATCTGCCTGCAAATAATTAGAAGGAAGCGACTATGACAAAAGAAATTGTAGCTCTGGCGGGTGACGGGATCGGCCCAGAAATCATGGAGGCTGGTCTCCAAGTGCTGGCTGCTGTTGCGGACAAGTTCGGTTTTACGTATCATATCACGGAGAAGGCTTTTGGGGGTGCTGGTATCGATGCGGAAGGTCATCCTCTGCCTCAGTCAACTCTAGAAGCGGCCAAGGAGGCGGATGCTATTCTCCTAGCAGCTATCGGCAGTCCCCAGTATGATAATGCTCCAGTTCGTCCTGAGCAAGGCTTGCTCGCTCTGCGCAAGGAGCTTGAACTCTATGCCAATATCCGCCCAGTTAAGATTTTTGATGCTCTGAAGCATTTGTCTCCTTTGAAGGCGGAGCGAATTGCTGGCGTGGACTTCGTGGTCGTGCGTGAGCTGACTGGTGGGATTTACTTTGGTGAGCATATTTTGGAGGACAGAACCGCGCGTGATATCAACAACTACAGCTATGAGGAGGTGGAGCGAATTGTCCGTAAAGCCTTTGACATCGCGCGTGGTCGCAGAAAGCTTGTGACTAGTATTGACAAGCAAAATGTGCTAGCGACATCCAAACTCTGGCGCAGAGTAGCAGATGAGGTGGCCAAGGATTATCCAGATGTGACCTTGGAGCACCAACTGGTGGACAGCGCTGCGATGCTCATGATTACCAATCCTGCTAAGTTTGATGTTGTTGTAACGGAAAATCTCTTCGGCGATATTCTCTCAGACGAGTCCAGTGTCTTGTCAGGGACGCTGGGAGTTATGCCATCGGCCAGCCATTCGGCAGCTGGGCCTAGTCTTTACGAACCTATCCATGGTTCTGCTCCAGATATTGCAGGGCAGGGCATTGCCAATCCTATCAGTATGATCCTTTCTGTAGCCATGATGCTGCGAGATAGTTTTTCAGAGCTAGAAGCTGCAGAAGCGATTGAAGCAGCGGTTGAGAAGACTTTGGCTCAGGGTATTTTAACTCGAGATCTTGGCGGTCAGGCGACAACAGCTCAAATGACGGAGGCCATTATCAATAACTTATGAAATGGATATTAACGGGTATTTGCCTGCTATGGAACCTTGTCGTTTTCCTGCTTTATGGCTGGGATAAGCGAAAGGCTAAGAGAAATCACTACCGCATTCCAGAGAAAACCTTGCTGTTGTCAGCTTTGGCAGCCGGAGGTTTGGGCGCTTTATTGGGCGGTCGCCTCTTCCATCACAAGACCAGAAAATGGTATTTCTGGCTGGCTTGGATTTGCGGAATAATAGTGGAAATCGGAATTTTATATTATATATGGAGAAGCTAGTATGGCTGGAAAATCAATTTTTGATAAGCTTTGGGAAAGACATGTGATTACAGGCCGAGAAGGTCAACCCCAGCTTATGTATGTGGATCAGCATTATATTCATGAAGTAACCAGCCCTCAGGCTTTTCAAGGTCTTCGAGATGCAGGGCGCAAAGTTAGACGGCCGGACTTGACCTTTGGAACCTTTGATCATAATGTTCCCACGGTCAATATCTATGATATTCGAGATGTGATTTCCAAGGCTCAGATTGATAAACTTTCTGAGAATGTCAAGGATTTTGGCATCGAGCATGCGGCTCACGGCTCGGAACTGCAGGGGATTGTTCATATGGTTGGACCCGAAACGGGCAAGACTCAGCCGGGCAAATTCATTGTCTGCGGTGACAGTCACACGGCCACTCACGGAGCTTTTGGAGCTATCGCTTTTGGAATTGGTACTTCGGAGGTAGAGCACGTCTTTGCCACTCAAACTATCTGGCAGGTCAAGCCTAAGAAAATGCTGGTCAAATTTACCGGTGTGCCACCTAAAGGTGTTTATTCTAAAGACTTCATCCTTGCTCTGATTGCCAAATACGGTGTAGCTGCAGGTGTTGGCTATGTGGTCGAGTATGCTGGTGATGCCATTGATCATTTGACCATGGAAGAGCGCATGACCATCTGCAATATGTCCATTGAGTTTGGCTCCAAGATGGGCATTATGAATCCTGACCAGAAGACCTATGATTACGTTCAAGGACGGCCGGGAGCACCTAAGGACTTTGAGGCGGCAGTGGCTGATTGGAAGACTCTGGTCAGTGATCCCGATGCTGTCTATGATAAGGTCATTGAGATGGATGTCTCCCAGCTGGCACCTATGGTGACTTGGGGAACCAATCCTTCTATGGGAGTAGAGTTCGGCGCGGCTTTCCCTGAAATCCGTGACATGAACGACGAGCGGGCCTACAATTACATGGACCTCTCCCCGGGTAAGAAAGCAGAAGATATTGACCTAGGTTATATCTTTATTGGCTCCTGCACTAATGCCAGACTCAGTGATTTGCAGCTGGCAGCTAAGTTTGTCGCTGGCAAGCATATCGCTCCCAATCTGACAGCTATCGTTGTACCAGGCTCTCGTCCAGTCAAGCGGGCTGCTGAAAAGATGGGACTGGATAAAATTTTTATGGATGCAGGCTTTGAGTGGCGTGATCCGGGTTGCTCCATGTGTCTGGGGATGAATCCAGACAAGGTGCCAGACGGAGTCCACTGTGCCTCGACCAGCAATCGGAACTTTGAGGATCGTCAGGGATTTGGTGCTAAGACTCATCTTTGCAGTCCTGCCATGGCAGCAGCGGCAGCCATTGCCGGGCACTTCGTAGACGTCCGCCAACTACCGGAGGTCCAGTAAGGAAGTTTTATGGAAAAATTTACAATCTACACGGGGACAACGGTTCCCCTCATGAATGACAATATCGATACGGACCAAATCTTGCCCAAGCAGTTTCTCAAGTTGATTGATAAAAAAGGTTTTGGCAAGTACCTCATGTACGCATGGCGCTATCTGGACAATCAGTACACCGAAGATCCTGATTTCGTCTTTAACAGACCGGAGTATCGCAAGGCGACTATTCTGATTACAGGGGACAATTTCGGTGCGGGTTCCTCTCGGGAGCACGCTGCCTGGGCCTTGGCTGACTATGGCTTTAAGGTAGTCATTGCCGGATCTTTCGGGGATATTCACTACAATAACGAGCTCAATAACGGCATGCTGCCGATCGTCCAGCCGCTCGAAGTACGGCAAGCCTTGGCTAATCTGAAGCCAATGGATAAAGTGACGGTGGATTTGGAGCAGCAGAAGATTTTTTCTCCGGTGGGAGAATTCTCCTTTGACATTGATGAAGAATGGAAGCACAAGCTCCTCAACGGTCTGGATGACATTGGCATTACACTCCAGTACGAGGATTTGATTACAGAATATGAAAAAAATCGTCCATCTTATTGGCAGTAACCTTATTTTTGCTATATTGAGAAAATTCTGAAAAAATCTTGTCTCCGATAAAAATATATGGTAAAATAAATCTTAATTTAATAGAAAAGGAAGAAACTTATGACAAA
>ERZ773263.771-NODE-771-length-21226-cov-5.502527_pt1 | contig 21226 bp, 16 predicted proteins | sample MGYA00511076_ERZ773263 | MGnify/ENA primary metagenome ERZ773263 (study PRJEB29015, sample SAMEA2738155) | human oral metagenome | biome: human oral; feature: human-associated habitat; material: saliva | place: China | collected 2195 ... | reverse complement strand
GCACGACTGGGGCCCAACCCAGGACACGGGCGAGCGGGAGGGCACCAGGAGCGCCGGGGGACGCCCTCGGGCGGAGGGCGTCGCCCTTGGGACGCCGGCCTGATGTTGACTTCGGTTTGCCGATGACCCTCAGCCTGCACGACCACCGCGCGGCCGACGGCATCGGCACCGTCTTCTGCTGGGCTTCGAAGAAGAGGACAGCGGATGCCATGGTGAGCAGGACGTAGGTGTCAGGTCTGGATTCTCAGCCTGCGGCAACGCCTGATCGCGGCTTGTAGCTCGTACGGGCGTGGCCGGGCAAGGTGTCCCGGGTGGCCGGGGTGAGGCCAGAGCCAGTCGAGCCCCTCCTGGTCTATGCGGCGCAGCAGCTCGTCGAGCCTGTCGGACACGCTCGTCCGATCGTCGAGCGTGTCGCTCAGACGGTCGAGGGCGCGGGCGATGGCCTGCGTCTGCTCTGCATCGACCAGCTGCGAGACTGCAGAGAGGTCTATGGTGTCGCCGCCATAGCGTATTGTCGCCCTCCCGAGTGCCTTGGCAGGCCTGTCATCCTTGGGTGGTCCAAGGGTCACGCTCGTGGGCTTTCGTGCCTGCAGTGCGTTGAACACGACTTTCTGTGGCTGGGTTGCCTGCGTGCCAACGAGCGTGCGTGCCTGCTGCGTGACGTCGCGCGGGACGTAGCGATTGACGGCGATAACGAGGTCGGCGACACCAAAGAACGCTCCCGATCCGCCCGCAACGAGCACCGTCGACACACCAAGCTCATCGAAGAGGGGTCGGACGCGGTCGACAAAGGGTGTGATGGGTTCCTGGTCGGCGGGGATCAGGGAACGCATGAGCTCATCTCGGATCATGAAGTTCGCGGCCGACGTGTCCTCGTCCATCAGTAGCGCCGACGCACCGGCTCCGACGGCCTCGACGAGGTTTGCGGCCTGCGAGGTGGAGCCGCTGGCGTTAGCCGTGCAAAACGCGCTCGTGTCGACGCCAGAGGGCAGGTTGGCGATGAAAGGGGAGATGTCCGCCCCCGTCACCGCGCGGCCGTCCTCCGCCCGCACGCTCACGACGTCAGGTCGGGTGATGACCCATTCGCGACCATCTGTAGCAATGTGGGGATAGACGCCGCGTTCGATCGCGCGAAGGAGGGTGGACTTTCCGTGGTACCCTCCTCCTACGATCACGGTCACGCCCTCGGGGATGCCCATGCCCGTAACCTGGCGGCCGCTGGGCAGATCGAAGGAGACCCGAAGGTTCTGCGGGCTCACGAACGGTACGACCGAATCTCCCTGAAGGGGAAGATCTGAGTTACCGGCGCGACGGGGCAGGATCGCTCCGTCGCCGACAAATGCGACCAGTCCTCGGCCAGCCAAGGCGCCGCGGAGATGCTCCTGGTCGCGTAGGAGCAGGACCTGATCGCGCAGGGCCTGCTGGTCGATCCTCCCAAAGAGCAGGGAGGACTCGGCAATGCGCGGCAAAAGCTCGGCGAGGAGCGTGGCGGCCTGGCGTCCTTGGACCCTGCGGCCTCGGGCGGGAAGGCCCACATCGATGCGTGCCTCGACCAGGTCTGCGGTTATGAGGACGCTTGTGCGCTCGAGCACCTCCTGACCAGGATGCCCGATGCTCACGAGTCCACTGCCACCCGTCCCCGTAGGCTTTGGGACGAGCCTGTGTGCGACGCGATCGAAGCCGCGTGTCATAAAGTCGCTCACGGCTATCCTTCCCACTGCGTCGCAGGTGAGGTCGGCGGGGATGCCCGATGTGTCCATATCGACGCCGATACGCATCCGCGAGGGTGGCGCATAGGGATCGACTTGGACGTGGTCGACGGAGAGTACGAAGGCCCCAAGACGGTAGTTGCCTTTCAGCTGTTTGTACGAGGCGTACCCCTTCCCGTCCATACGGGTGAGGATGCGCCTGAGCTCAGCTTCATCATGCATGTGCGTTCTCCTTGCTTGACTGTCCGTGCCGGGTAGGCGGGCGAGGTCGGCGTCGAGGCCTGGCGATCCTACCTGCGGGCCTCATGCTTACGGAACATGGGATGCGGCCTTGCATCGCAGACTGGCTCCTATCATCTAGCTGTCGAGCAGCCCCCTCACCAGTGCCTTGACGGCAGTGTCAAGCTTGTCGGGTTGCGGAAGGTCGGTGGGACGGGTCACTGCGGTGACGGTGAACCCTTGGATCAGGGTGAGGACGAGACCAGCGGCCTCTGTGGGCGTGAGCAGTGACAGCTGTCCTGTTGAGTTTACGATGACTTCCTCGATGCGTCGGTGCCAATCATCGAGAATACCGTTTCTTTTGGAGTGCTCGAGCGCCTGTGGCGCAACTTGCATTGTCGTCGAGGCCAACGCCCTGAACATCGTATCACCCGTCACCAGTCGCACGAAGCGTGACAGCAGCTCCTCGATGGCCTCGCGCGGGTGATTTGAGGCGTTGCCGTCGGGGCCCGCATCGAGGTCTTCAAACAGGCGCCGCCCGTAGTCGGACCAGCCCCATTGGAGTGCTGCGTCCAACAGAGTCTGCTTGTCGTGGAAGTGATGCTGCAAGCCGCCTCGCGTCACGCCGGCCCTTTCGGCGATGTGCTTGAGCGTCGCCTCCCTCCATCCCTTCTCCTCAAATGACAGCAACGCTGCCTTAAGCAGCGCAATGCGGGTCTTTGCTGCGTCCTCGGCTGTTCGTCTCATGCGCTAATCTCCTTTCCTGTGGGACTTAAGATGGTAGCGCTGTGGGACTGCAGAGATGGTAGGCATGGGCAACTATTTAAAAAAACTTTAATATATATGGCCGAGATTAAATATATATGATGAAAATAAGAAGAATCGAGGTACAGCGCTTGTCAAGCTCACGGGATTTCGCTGCGCTCGTGTCGTTTAGACGAGCGTGCACAGTTCCGCACGGCTCCCCTCGAGGCCTCAGCCCCTCATCGCGCTTGGGAGCACCCCGGTCACCCCACTGAAGGCCTTTGTGAATGCGCTTGGCTTGGCGTAAGACGTTTGTAGGAAGTATCGAGGCTCGAATATGCGCCAAGACCTATCACCTGGAATCCTTCAAAACTAGAGGCCATACTTAGCCTCCAGTTGAAATTGGCTCCGATCGTGCGCCTTTGAGTGCCCTGAGTGACGTCCGGTAGGATGAGTAAATACTAGCCAATAGGTTCGTTCGTTGAGTCAAAGCAAGATTTGCCTTCTACCCAAACGGGGAGTCTGAGTCATGTGAGGAATTTATCCGTCTGATCAAACGGATGATGGCAAGGATGCAGAGTATCACGATGCATGCTACCAAGGGGTAGAGGACCATGCGCACCTCGGGGGTGATGAGCTGATCAAGGAGGTCTGACATGAAGCGTGGGCTCCTTCGTGATGGGGGCAGGGCTATGTGAACTCTGTCATCCGATTGTCTGCTGCTAGCCTATTGGCACTGCTCTGGCAATTCTAGCAAAACTACGCAATAAGTGCGCTAAACGTACCCGTCGAACCGAAATATCAGTTCGAAGAGATCTAAATACTCTTGCATCTATGGAAACATCAAACTTGCGAATAACTGTAAGATATAGCATAAATTTGCTAAACCATCACCATGGATTCTATTATCAGTTTTCACAGAGAAGACTGATTTGAGAGTATTTTATAGAGGTGAAGACTATATACTTGTCCAAGTAATAGTGCCCTAAAACAAAACAGTAGGTTTTGATGGCTTGATGAACTGAGACGTGTCAGTGAGGAGAACGATGAGAGTCGAAAACATCACCTGTCCAGGGTGCGGTGCGCCTTGGACACTGGACATGAGAGAATGCCCTTCATGCCATCGTCCTGTCGTAATAACGACATTCAACAGCGTCTATTCTATGCCGATGCCTGAGGCGCATAAGTATGCGAGTACATACAAGAAGGTCCTTTCTGATGACGAGGACAATGGGGCGGTCAATAGCGCTATTGCCATGTGCTATCTGAAGCTGAAAATGTACGACAAGGCTCTTGCCTCTTTTGAGAAGGCCATTAGGGATGACTTCGACAATTCGGAAACCTATTTTTGGGCAGCCGTCTGTACCTTGGGTGGTAAAAAGGCATTTCTCAACAGTCGAGATAATATAGATCAGGCAGAGACGTACATTAACGCTGCGATGATGATCGAACCACGTGGCATCTACCTGTATCTTCTTGCATACCTTCGCTATGACTTCTATGAGCGGAAGTATCTGAACGTCAGCCCCGATTATCGTCAGTGCCTACAGCAGGCTTTTGGCTTAGGGGTATCCGATAGCGACCTTCGCATCTTGTTTGATACGCTTGGTGTGGCCAACCCATTCTCATAGGCTGTCGAGTTTCTTAATTTCACGGAAGGAACAGTTAGATGTACTGTCCAAAATGCGGAAACGAGCTTGTCGAGGGAACGAAGTTTTGTGGGAAATGCGGAAGCTCGATCACCCAGGCTGCCACTCCAGCTTCTCAAGGCTCTTCCGGCCTTTACACGCGTACTGCGGGCGGTACTGCTCAGGTAACTAAGTTGTCACATAGTCCGATGGCATCGAATCAAGCGGGCGCAACGCCAGCTCGAACGGGCGTGGCGGCTTTTGGGAGGTTGGGTGGCATCGTCACAAACACTATGACAAACGCCACGACGCAGAGACCGGTAGGCAATCTAAACTACGCATCAAACAGGAGGTACATTAGGGATAAGAACATCAGGGATCCACTCGCACTCATTATCATAGGCCTCCTTTTGCGACCTTTTATAGTGTTTTTCGCCATCGACCTGATCGTCGTGGGAGTCGTTTGGCTCGCATTCCAATTTGTTGGCGTCATCAGCGACAAGGAATATGACGCTAACGTTAGATCAGGTACCTACGGTATAAGAGAAAGGGCGCTTAGCAAGCTTGGACTCGATGAGGAGGAAGTTCAGGAAATCGAGCCCATTACCATTGAAGGTTACAAGTTTGCTGACGCCCACTATTTCAAGAAGGGTGCAGATGAGGTCTGGCGCACCAATGTGTACGAGACCGCGATGCTGTTCTTCACAAAAAATGAGGTTCAATGCTACAAATACACGTTCTCGACGATTAATAACTATCATCAGGAGTCGACCGATATCTTTTTCTACCAGGACATAGTCTCGGTCTCAACCCTTAACGTTCCCGTTCCACGTCCTAGAAGGGGGTTTCTGGCTAAGGTAATTCAGATCTTTGGCTGGAGAATGGTGAAGGGGGTCAACTATGAGGCGGTCTCACTCTGTACAGCTGGAGGCAACTCATTTGAGGCTGCGATTCGCGATGTAGATAACGTACAGCGTTCTATCAACGCCATGCGCCAGCTTTTACGTCAGAAAAAGTCTTAGACTCGAGCCATAGCGGAGACGGCTGTTCCATTAACATCTCGGTCGCTCCGCCTTTCCTATGAGTGGTTTGGTGGATGCATTGTGGAAGCGACAGAACTGATCTCAATAGCTAACCTGGCAAATGGGGAACATGTCGCTCTTGGCTGTATCGAGGTGAAGGCAGTACCCCATTATAGGGTGCTCGACGATTCCGCTGTGGCCGCTGACACAGTCATAGAGCGATGTGTTCGGGAGGACATAGACTGTCTGAGTGAGATTCACCAACTCTACAAGCCCTCCCTCTCCGGGAGTCAGCATGGCTGCGATTTGTCTGTCGAGTTGCTATGGACGACGCATCGAGTGAGTGGCCAGCCTTATAAGGCAACCATCCGACTGTTCTTGGTAGCGAGGGCCATCTCTCGTGATGCCAGTGATGCCCGTGCTCTGGTAGACGATGCGCTGTCATGCTTGCGCGCGACGCTCAGCTCCCAGAGGTACGATATGAGCACCATTGACTATGGCAGCCTGTCCGAGGTCATTTCTACCATAGAGAGTTCGTCCATACGGGCCGTGGTCAGGGAAGAGAGGCTCAGCAATCTTCAGAACTCGATCCTTCCTGCCTGCCTGGTCTTCGATCGCCTCCAGTCGACGCTTGACGATCTGAGCAGGATTGTCCTTGCCCTGTCAGAGCACCCGTCATGCGCCTTGGCCATTCATCTCATTCCGACTACATTGAGTTCAAGCGAGGCGATGGGAGTTGACTCGCTGACTCAGTCACTCGGTATGTTAGCGGGAGGCGTGCAGGACCGCTATGCCGGCAATGTTAGCTTTGCCCTAGCCAAGGGTGCTGCTGAGACTTATGAGCATTATTCGCAGCGCAAGACCGCTCCACTGTTCTTGGCTAACGTTGTTATCTACGGTGACAAGGAGTCCGCCGCTGCCCTGACCAGCAGGGTGATCGGGCGGCTGTCCTCAGCCGATAATACTCCTACGAACCTGAAATACGTCTCTTTGCCCCGATCAGCAGCTGACAAGGACACGAACTTCTATCCGCTCCCTTGGGCAATCAACGAGGCGTTGTTGAGATTGGGTCGTGACCCGCAGATCTGGTCATCGAAACTCGTCTCTCAGTCGCTTTATAGACTTCCCTATATCTTTACTGCGGAGGAGTCCGCCGAGCTCTTTCGAATTCCCATTGGCAGCGATCGTGTTGCCATGGGTCTTACGGTAAACGAGGCAAGCCGACAGGGGCGTAGCTATGCCAATGACGTCGTGGATTCCGGTGACATCGTCGTTGGGAAGCTTGGTGCGTCGGGCGGTCAGAATACGATAGGCTTTTCCCTTAACGATCTGTCAAGGCACATGCTCGTTGTCGGTACTCCCGGGTCCGGTAAGACCACTTTTTTGATCAGCTTACTTGATAGGCTCTGGAAAAATCATGGGATTCCCTTCCTCGTCATAGAGCCAGCCAAGAACGAGTACCGAGCGCTCGTGCAAAGTATTCCTGACCTGCAGGTGTTCACGCCGGGAAAGAGCTTTATCTCGCCGTTCGTGTTCAACCCCTTCCTTCCTCCGAGTGGTGTGAGGCTGGAGACCTATAAGTCCACCCTGAAGACGGCATTTGCCGCTGGCGTGTCGATGACCACACCGCTGGACAAGATCTTTGAGGAAGCAATAAGCAACTGCTACTCAGACTTTCGCTGGCTCGATACCTACACCGTTGCGGATAAGGGCAGGGTTTTCAATATATCTGACTTCATCAAATGTTTCCAGCAGACATTCGAGAACATTGGGTATACAGGTGATGCGAAAAACATCGGTCGAGCGGGCCTCGTCCGACTAAACGGTTTGGTGAACTTATTCAACAGCTACCACTCCATCCCCATTGAGGATATGCTCACAAAGCCTACGGTCATCGAGCTGGCGGCAATCGAAAACAGCGACGAGAAGGCCCTCATCATCGCGCTTGTGCTCCTTTCGATCCTGGCATATGTGAACGCCAACTACCTCGGTGAGGGCGGGTTGAGGAACGCCATCCTGCTTGAGGAGGCGCATGTCCTACTTGATGCGGAAACGAACGTCGGGCAAGGGGACTCAAATCCCAGCCTGATAGCTCAGGGGCTCGTAAAGCGCATGCTGGCAGAGCTTCGGTCATATGGTGTGAGCCTGGTGATCGCAGACCAATCGCCGAGGAAGGTCACGACTGACGTCGTGGCTCTCACAGATATGAAACTTGCATTTAGGCTTGTGGAAAGAGTCGATAAGCAGATTCTTGGCGACAGCATCAACATGAGCGATGCGCAGATGTCGCGATTGGGAAGGCTCAAACCCGGTGAGGCCTTCTTCTTCTTTAACAAGTTGGATGAGCCCGAGGAAGTCGTGACACCCAACTACAGGCTCGAGAACAACATCAGCATCACCCTGAGTGATGATGGCATACGGGAGCTCTCGACATACTGGAACGATAGGAGCGAGTTGCTTCGTCCCTATCCAGAATGCAGGCTGTGTCGATTCTGCCAGCATGGATGCGACCGTGACCGTCGCGTGCTCGCGCGAGATGTGGCGCGCAGGTTGTACGTGAGGAACTTCAAGGTCAGTGACACCAGCTTTGATCCACTCAAATTCGTGTTAGCACGAATCAGCAGGCTCATACGAGCAGAGCTGAACGACGAGCCGTTCAGTCCCGAGCTGCTCCTGTGCGTCAAGGTGCATCTATGGCGTCGCGTTCGCTATGGCACCCGTATCCCCATAACGCAAGCCCAAATTGACAGCTCGCTCAGAAAGTAGGAGGTGTTTTGTTGTGGACGAATTTGGTGATGGAGACGTCGAGTTTGGTGAGGGCAACGCGGATGTCACCGCAGACGAAGGTAGTACTGACATCCCGGATACGATTCCAGAGGACAGCGATGTGGATACGGCTCCGGGGCCAGACGACGGGTATGATGTGGAGCCAGAGTCATTTCAGGAAGATGTGGAAGGTGGTGAGGTAGCCGATAGTGGCGAAGACATTGCCGATGACCCCATGGCTGGCGAATCAGATGACCTACCCGAGGACGTCGCGGCTGATGATCCGCCTGACGGATTCGATGCCTCATCAGATGCCGTGCCAAGCATGGTGGATATTGATAGCTCAGCGGATCAGGGAGCGGGAATCTCGCTTGATATCGACCACAGTGGGTCTGGCGATCAGGCCCAAGTGTCGGGGATCTCGCTCGACATCGACCATGGCGGGACTGATGATCAGCCTGGTGTGTCAGGGCTTGCGATTGATATCGACCATGGCGAGGCTGCAGATGCCATAGAGGACGAGCCAGGGGACGTTTCTAACCTAGGCGATTCCTCGGACTGGGGTGACTCGACTTCCGCCTCCGACTGGGGTGAGCCTCAGGACTGGGGTGACTCGACTTCCGCCTCCGACTGGGGTGACGAATCCTCCAGTCGTGAAACGGAGGGAAGTATTCAGAAGCAAGATGTTCCTATTCCTAGGGATGATTTTACTTTAAGTAAACCAAATGCTCGCGAGATATTAGAGGGTAAGCTTCCCTCCAGAGGAGGGTTCCCCTGAGGGCGTTGAATCAACTGAGTACTGAGTACCGTTCACCTCCCATGCGGACCCGTTTGGTCTCTTGTGACTTTAGGTTGGTTTTGTGACCTAAGCTACAGTTGGGGTGAGATGCCTGTTGAAAGACGCACGGGACGTCGGGCGGCCACTTGTGGGATAGCGCAAGCTGCCGTGAAAGATGATGTGAGTGATGTGTCTTGATAAGTAGTGCTAAGACGGCTAAGAGAGGCTGGGAAGTGTGCCTGATGGCACGAAATTAAGTAAGGAGGACGATATGGCCTTTTTTAACAGAAACCCGAATGAGGCGGCATACGTTGGCGGCAGGAAGCACTGGGCTGATGTCATCAAAAGCCCCGTCGATGCACCTGATCTACTCATCTGGCGTCAACCGGAGGAAGATTTCAACACGAACTCTACGCTCATCGTTGGTCCGGGTGAGGAGGCCATCTTCATCAAGGGCGGCATGATAGCGCAGACCTTCAGTAATGGGACCTATAGGCTCTCAACGGAAAACTATCCGTTCATCAGTCGGTTGCGTAATGCCATGAGCGGTGGCATCAGCACCTTCAACTGCGTTGTCTATTTTGTTCGCACGGCCCATAGCGTGGAGATCAACTGGGGTACTGAGTCTCCTATTATGGCGCGTGATAAGATACTGGGGATTACCACCCAAGTGCAGGCAAGAGGCTCTTATAAGGTTATGGTGGAAAATCCCCAAATCTTCTTGACGAAGCTCATAGGTAGCAACACTCCCTTTGAGTCGCAGGACGGATTGACACGCTATTTTAGGAATGAGCTCCAGAGCGAGATCAGAACCGTCATTACCCAAGCACTTAATGACACTGAAGGTGAGCTGCTTGGCATCGAGGCGCGCCTGAAAGAGTTCTCTGATGCTATCAAACCGTTCGTTCAGGATATTTTTAACGGTTATGGACTTAGGTGCGTTCAGTTCGTGGTCTCCTATCTCCATATAGTCAATGACGAACTGCGTAGGATCCATGACGAGCGCATCATGAATATTGGCCTCGATAGCATAGAGAAGGTGCGGGGGGCGGAGACCGACATGCAGGTGATGGCGATACACGGCGATAATCATGGAAGGCTTGAGGCCGCAAGTATCTTGCATGAGATTGCCACCAACTCGGGTGCCGGGGGTGTTGCGTCGATTGGCGCGGGCATGGGTATGGGCATGGCGGCAGGGGGAGCTATCAACTACGTGGCAGAGCAAGCATTCGCTCCGATAGGCAGTGCACCAGTTACTCAACCTGCGCAACAGGGCGTACCCAGTCGCTTCGTCCAGGAGGGATCGCAGGTTGCAGGGTCTCAGGTGCCTGAGGCCCCTGTCAAGAGCACTAGAGATCTTCTAGTAGAATTGATGGAATACTTTAAGGAGGGGCTCATCTCACAAAGTGAATACGATGCGAAAAAAGCTGAGATCCTGAAACGTATGTAGGCGGTATTCTCATGAACAAGAAGAGCTTGCTTTGGGTGTTGTTGGATCTTGTGTTCCTCGTCGTGTTCAATGTGATCTTCTTCGTTGTTGGCGGGACTGATCACACGGTGTCGGGGTGGATATCCTATGGGTTCATCCATCTCGCGTATGCCATGGTCTTGGTAACCCCCCTTTTGACACGCAGGAGTTCCAGCGCCGCTGTGTTCGGCTTTTCGCTCCATTCGATTGCCGCAACCTACTTTCTGGTCGAACTCTTTGTGGGTGTGGTTTTCATCGCGCTGAATCAAACAGATGTTAAGTTGGCCCTTGTCGCGCAGGTATTACTTCTCGGGGGCTTCCTTGTGATGCTCCTATCGCACCTCATTGCCAATGAGCACACTGGTGATGCCACAGTAAGGGCAGAGGCCGAGATCGCATACATCAAGGATGCCTCGATCCGTTTGGGGGCTATGCTCGGATCGACCAATGACGCGCAGGCATACAGGGCGATAGAGAGGGCCTATGATGTCGTGCGCACGAGTCCTACACGAAGTGACGTGAGCGTGGCCCAATATGAGCTCGGTATTCTCGACACGATTGGATTATTGGAACAGGCGCTGCGCAATGGTGACACCGCTGGCATCATTAACGCTTCATCGCGCATCGCCAACCTTGCGAGCGAGCGCAATCAGCGCTTGAGGCTTATGCAACGATGAGGGTGGACGAGACGAGTGGCTCTATCCGTGCGACCATTGAGTTTGTCGTGTTTGCCAGGTAACGAAAGCCAGTTGGTACATAGACTGGCTTTCGTTACTGAGCATCCACTCAAAGCTATCTCCTTCCATATGTCACTTCGTACGGACGCTAGACGAGAGTCCCACCAGGTGAACGACCAGATGAACGGAAGTCAAGCGACGGGAACTCGACGGTGTTGCCGTGCCTCTCTACGGCACGTCCCATGTGACGCCACCCCGAGGCCTCAGCTCCTCATCGCGCTCGGGAGTACCCCGGTCACCCCGCTAAAGGCCTTTGTGAATGCGCTTGGCTTGGCGTAGCCGACGCGTCTCGATATCTGTCGTATGGGGAGGTCAGTGTCGGAGAGTAGCTCCATCGCGCGCTCCATGCGGATGCGCTTGACGAAGGCTGCGGGCGTGCATCCGTACCGCTGCCTGAACAGCGTCTTGAACTTGGTTCTCCCCATGCAGGCTAGGCACGAAAGGGTCTGGCAGTCGAGGCATGCGTCGAGGTTGTGACGGATGAACGTCTCGACCTCGTTGAGCGAGCGGGCATCCTCTGCGGCCAGCCTCCGTGGAGGCACGCGCAGTCCGGGTGGACGTGTGCCCGCGAGGTCCTCACCAAGGGTGCCTCGCTTCTCTCGCCTTTCGATCTTCCCGGCGCGGTCGAGGACCAAGGCGACCGTCTCGGCGACCGCCCCCTCGTAGCACAGGGTTGCGCCGATGCCGCGCCCGCGGTAGGCCCGTATCTGCTTGAACAGCGCTGCCAGTGCAGGGAAGTCCCTGCTGCCGTTTACGAGCTCAAAGGCCCTCCTGACGTTGGGAATGTCACCAAAGCGCTCTCGAAGGTAGAGTCGGTAGTAGTCGGGCGAGATGGTGATGCTCGTGGCACGACTCACCGCGCCCCTCTCGCAGCGGGCGACGTACTCTGCCCCCTCGTCGGCGACGTATGTGCCGATGACATGGCTGCCCGTGGGGCAGAGGGAGCTGCGCACGTCTAGGTCCGTTCTGTCGTAGTACGCGATGCTGAGGTGCTCGGCGTGACGGTAGCGAAAGACGCCGCGTGCGTTAAACCGGAGGTCGAAGGCGTTGATGGCAAAGAGCTTGCCGTGAAAGTACGCCCAGTACTCGCCTGAGCCGCACTCGCCTCGAAAGCGGTACAGAGTCCCCGCAGGACCATATCCGGTGGCGGATCGTGACGGGACCATCTCCCACTGTCTGAACGCCATGTCATAGAGGTCTCGCTTGATGTCTTGTATCGGATGCCTCCTACCCAAAACGGCCGAATCGCTACCCCAAGGCGACGACATTTGGCCGTGATTGCCCCGACCCCGTACCTCTCCGCTAGTGTAGCAGAGGAGGTTAGTTATACCTAACTGCCTTGAGGAGGTATCTGGTGGCAGAGCTGGGACGGGCGTCAAAGGCGCCAACAAAGACAGAGCACAGAGAGGGCCAAGAGGGACATGGCCAGGCGCGAGGGTGGACCGTGCGGGATGTGGTGACCCTCGTCGCGTTCAACCTGATCATCATCGCGGTCACCTTTGTGCTCAAGCTGGGGGAGGACCTGCTCTTCTCCCCACAGGTCGAGTTTTTCATAGGGTCGTGGCTGTTCCCGCTGGCTGCTACCCCGTTCTACCTGGTGATGGCGGACCGCATTGGCAAGCGTGGTGTGCTGGCCGCGACCACGCTGGTGTTTGGCTTGCTGTACACCCTCATGGGAAGTCTCTACTGCCTTCCCGTCGCCCTTGTCGGGGCGGCTGTCGGCGAGCTATCCATGGTGGGCGACGGCTCCTATCGCAGGCCAGTGCGGGCCACTCTCGGCTTCTACGTCTATTGGGTGACGTTTGGCTTCTACGGGGTCATCCCGTACCTCCTGTTCCGGGATGCCTACATCGCCCAGCTGAGCGGTATGTATCGCATGGAGGATGTGCTCGCCATGGTCGCCCAGTACACCGAGCTTCCCTGGATATCGCTCATGCTGGCCCAGTTTGCGGTGGGGACGGCTGCCGGAGGGCTCATAGGGACGAGGCTCCTGAAAAAGCATGTCCGCAAGGCCAAGATAGCCTGAGGGACCCATGATCTCCCCCGACTGCAGAGAGGACGTGCTGGGACTGGACCCGCGAGTGCACCTGGCGTCGATCGTCATCGTCGGATGTGCGTCGATCGCCCTCGTGGCGATCCTGCCCCTGATCCTCCTTCAGCTAATCGCAGCCGTCTACCTGGCCCTCAACGGCCGCATCAAGCTTGCGGTGAGCTGTTGCCTGAGTTTTTCTGCCTCCGCGTTGCTGTGTCTCGTGCCGCTTCCCGGGCTCTACGGCGTCCTCTTCGTGAGCCTCGTCCACCTGACACCTCCGTTCACGGTCGCCTGCGCGCTGTTCACCCTTTCGCCCTCGGCCGTGATGTGCGCCCTCTCCCGCTGGCACGTGCCCTTGTTTGTGCAGGTGGGGGTATGCATGATGGTCCGCTTCGTGTCCCTTCTTGGTTTCGAGGGCGAACAGGTGCTGCGCGGCATACGCATGCGGGGTGTGTTCGCCCGGTGGACAGACGTCATCTTTCATCCAGCCTTGGCCTACGAGTGCCTCTATGCCCCTCTGGTGATGCGTTGTCTGCGCCTCTCGTCAGAGCTGGCCGCCGCTGCCGAACTGCGTGGCATACAGGTGCGGGGAGTCCGGTCATCCGTGCATCACGTGGGCTTTTGTTGGCGCGACGTCGTGACGCTGCTCTGCCTGGGTGCCCTGTGCGCCTCGCTTGTGCTTGTTCCGAGGGTGCTGTCATGATGGGGGCGGCCCAAGGCGCGGTGAGGATGGCCCAAGGCGCGACAGGAACGACACGGGGCGCGACAGGGGCGGCCCAAGGTGCGGTGGGAGTGTGTGGCCTAGACGCTACCGTTCAGATGCTCGACGCCTCCTTTTCGTATGGCCTGGACGAGGAGAGAGACGAGGTCGGCGGCAAGGAGAGCCCTGCTGGCGATGTGGCCCAAAGGGCGATCGATGGCGTCTCCCTGCGCGTGGAGCCGGGATCGTGCCTGGTTCTTTGCGGTGCCTCCGGGAGCGGCAAGTCGACCGTGCTGCGCATGATAGAGGGACTTGCGGGCTCCTTCTTTCCCGGAGCGCTTTCTGGTCGGGTCATGGCCTGCGGATGCGACGTCCAGAGCTGGGACGCTCGTGCGCGCGCCGAGAGCATGGGCGTGGTGATGCAGGATCCTCGAAGCCAGTTCTTCATGGGAACGGTCTTCGACGAGATCGCGTTCACCTCAGAGAACCTTGGCGTTTCTCCTGACAAGACGGTCGAGCGGGTGAGGGGCGCGGCAGCTCTCTGTCGGGTGGACGCCCTGCTGGGCGAGGAACTTACCCAACTCTCGAGCGGGCAGAAGCAGCGGGTTGCGCTGGCGGCCGCGATTGCCAAGGTCCCGAGGCTGCTGGTGCTCGACGAGCCGACGTCGAATTTGGACGAGGAGGGCGCGCGCGTCCTCGTGGACATCCTCGCCGACTTAAAGCAGAAAGGCATTGCCTTGGTCGTGTCGGAGCACCGCCTGCAGCCGTTCGTGCAGATAGCCGACTCTTACGTCTGCCTTTGCAGCGGGCGTGTTGTAGCCCGGTGGAGTTCGAAGGAGTTCAGGAGTCTGAGTGCCTCTGAGGCAGCCGCCTTGGGGCTGCGCCACCCCGGCATGACCCGTCGTCACGCCTGCCCGACACAGGACGTCACGACAGGGGAGAGGGGGTGGACGGTCGTGGACCTGAGCTACGAGTATCCGTCGACGGGAAGGGGCGTGCACGGGGCGAGTGCCCACTTTGCGGCGGGAGCCGTGACGGCACTCTGCGGTCCGAACGGAGTCGGCAAGACGACGCTCGCTCGCGTGCTCTGCGGGGCGTTGCGCGAGCGGGCGGGCCACGTGCTGCGCGATGGGCGGCCCGTCTCGCGCAGGGACCGTCGGCGTTCCAGCTGCTTTGTTATGCAAGATGTTGACTACCAGCTGTATGCGGGAAGCGTCGCCGACGAGCTGGTCTTGGGGAGGCAAGTCGACGACGCGCTGAGGTCCCGTGTCTGGGCGGCGCTCGATGCCTTTGGCCTGCGCGACCTGGCCTCCTGCCATCCCCTTGCCCTTTCGGGCGGGCAGAAGCAGCGGGTGATCCTTGCCGCCGCCTACTGCTCTGACGCGAATCTCGTGGTTCTCGATGAGCCCACGAGCGGACTTGACGGCACGGGCCTCGGGCAGGTCTGTGACTGGTGTCGGACGTTGGCTGACGCCGGGAAAAGCGTCGTCATCATCACCCATGACCGGCTGCTCGTGGACCTTGCGGCCGATGTGGCAATCGAGTTGGGGAGGGCGTGAGCATGAAAGGGAGAGTTGCAGGCGCACAGCCGCCATCGGCGTCAACGAGTCGAAGCACGCCGTCGCCGCCGGACCGCGGCGCACGGTTGGCACCGTCGCCGATGGATTGTGGCGCACGGCCGAGTGCCTTCGCGAAGCTGTACTACTTCATGAGGCCCGACCGCGCCCGCATGCTGGCCTCTCTTGCCCTCGCCTGTCTCGGCGAGGTCTGCGGCATGGTGCCGTACCTGGTTGTGGCCCTGCTCGCTGCCGGCCTCATCGACAATAGCCTCACGCTTGGGCATGCCGGGCTTCTCGCCCTGGCGGCCGCCCTCGCCCATGTCGCGCGCTTTGTCCTCACCTGGCGCAGCTCGATGATGTCTCACAGGATCGTCTTCAAGGCCCTGCGCAGCATGCGCGAGCAGATGGCGGCCAAGATGTCGCGCGTTCCCTTGGGCACGATCGTCGACACGCCGACGGGCGTCTTTCGCAATCGCTTCGTCGATAACGTCAACATGCTCGAGGACGCGATCGCCCACTTCATGCCCGAGCTTCCCTCTAACGTGTTCGGCCCCCTGCTGGCGATGGCGATCGTCTTTTCCGTTGACTGGCGCATGGGACTCGCGGGACTCGCGACGCTTCCCCTTGGCGCGCTGTTCTTTCTGCTCATGATGCGTGGCTACCAGGAGAAGATGGCGCGCTACATCGCTACGGAGAACCACATGAACTCGACGCTGGTCGAGTACGTGAACGGCATCAAGGTCATCAAGGCGTTCGGGCGGTCGGCCTCCTCGTATGGGGCGTTCTCGAAGGCCGTGGCCACCTATCACGACTCGACGCTTGACTGGTTCAGGCAGAGCTGGGTATGGATGGCGGCGATCAAGTCGGTGGTGCCCTGCACGCTTCTGGCCTCGCTCCCCGTCGGTATCTGGCTCATGTCGACAGGAGAGCTCGCGCTCCCGGCATTCATGTGCTGCATCGCCATTCCGCTTGGCTTCATTGGGCCCCTGATGAAGTTCGCCCAAGCTGCCGGAATGGTATCGCGCATGGACGTATGCCTGAATACGATCTGGGACTTTCTCGGCGAGCCGGAGCTGGTACGCCCGCAAAAGCGGGTAAAGTTGAGCGGCCGGTCGCTCGAGTTCGATAGGGTATCCTTCTCCTACCACGAGGGGACGAGGGTGCTGCATGATTTGAGCTTCACTGTCGTCCCGGGTAAGATCACCGCGATCGTCGGACCCTCCGGGTCGGGAAAGAGCACCATCGCCAAGCTGATGGCCGGCTTCTGGGACGTCACCGAGGGCGCGATACGCTTCGGTGGCGTGGACGTGCGAGACATCCCGTTCGCGCAGCTCATGGAAAACGTCTCCTATGTCGCGCAGGACACCTTCCTCTTCGACCGCTCGCTTGCCGACAACATCCGCATGGGGAGAAAGGATGCGAGTGACGAGGAGGTGATGGCCGCCGCGAGGGCGGCGGGTTGCCACGACTTCATCGAGGCGCTGCCGCAGGGCTACGAGACGCTGGCCGGTGCGGCGGGCGGCAGGCTTTCGGGTGGAGAGCGACAGCGGGTGACCATCGCCCGCGCGATCCTGAAGGATGCCCCCATCGTGGTCCTGGACGAGGCGACCGCCTACGCCGACCCAGAGAACGAGGCCCTCGTCGAGCGGGCGGTCGGCCGCCTGGTCGAGGGCAAGACGCTCGTGGTGATCGCCCACCGCCTCTCCACCATCCGTCATGCGCAGCAGATCCTCGTGGTTGACGGCGGAAGAATCGTCGCACGCGGTACGCACGGGGAGCTGTTGGCGACAGGTGGGCTGTACGCGCGCATGTGGAGTCAGCACATGAGCACGTTAGAGGGGGTATAACTGTGTATGCATTGGCAAGGCGGGTACTCGACCTGGCCGGCAGCTTCTCTGTGGCAGCGCGGCGCAGCCTCATCGTCGGTATGGTCTGCAACGTGCTCAAGGCGCTCTTCATGGCACCGACCATCGTCGCGGTGTTCTGGGCTCTGGAGCATCGCGACGCCCTTGGGCCAGATGTCATCTGGCAGTGCCTTGCCCTGCTGCTGGTGAGCGTGGCGGGGCAGTACGCGATGCAGTACGCGATCGACATCACCATGGACGCTCGTGGCTTCGACATCTTCAGGGATCTGCGTCTGCGCGTGGGCGACCGCCTGAAGGGCGCGGCGATGGGCTACTTTAGCGAGCAGCGCCTCGGTGCGATTACCACGACGCTCACCACCACGCTCCATCAGCTCGAGGAGTTCATGACCATCTGCCTTACTGGGCTCTCGGGTGGTCTTGCGACAGCTGTCATCATGGGCATCGGGTTCTTGCTCATGGCGCCGCCTGTCGCCGCGATCACGTTTGCGGGCATCGTGGCGGGCCTGTTCGTTTTGCGCATGCTGCTGAGGCGCTCGGGTGCGGTGACGAAGCGGGTGCTCAAGGCCCAGGAGGCGATGAGCGACGCGGTGATGGAGTATGCGCGCGGCATGGCGGTGCTGCGCTCGTTTGGTACGCCAGCCGATGCACTTGCGGCAGCAGAGAGGAGCTTCGAGGAGAAACGCGCGGCGGACTACGCTCAGGAGGCTGCCGCACAGGGACTGCTGAAGCTCTATGCGCTTGTGTTCAACCTGGCCAGCTGCGGCGTGCTCTTTGCCGCCTGTGCCCTGTGCCTGACCGGTGCCTTGTCCCTGCCGTGGGCCCTCACGCTCCTCGTGGCCTCCTTCATGATCTACGGCGAGCTGATCGCCGCGAATAACGGGGCGTTTCTCTCCAAGAAGATCGGCAACGAGCTGGACCGCGTCGACGAGGTGTGTGACATCCCCAAACAGGACGGCACGGACGAGCCCCTTGCGATGGTGGGCTACGGCGTCGAGTTCGACCACGTGAGTTTTGGCTATGGGGACGGCCGCGAGGTGATCCGCGACGTGAGTCTGCGTATCCCTGAGGGCAGCTCGTGCGCGATCGTGGGGCCGAGTGGCTCGGGCAAGACGACGCTGGTGAACCTCATCGCCCGGTTCTGGGACGTCGATGCGGGGCGGATATCGATCGGCGGCGCTGACGTGCGAGGTGGCACCGCCGAGAGCCTGCTGGCGCGGATCTCCATGGTTTTTCAGGACATCTACCTGTTCAACGACACGATCGAGAGCAACATACGCTTCGGCGTGCCCGAGGCCACCCACGAGCAGGTGGTCGCCGCGGCAGAGGCGGCGCGCTGCCACGGCTTCATCAGCGCCCTGCCGCAGGGGTACGACACGATTCTGGAGGAGGGCGGGGCGAGCCTCTCGGGCGGTGAGCGTCAGAGGATCTCCATCGCCCGGGCGATCCTCAAGGACGCGCCCATCGTCATCCTCGACGAGGCAACGAGCTCAGTCGATCCCGAGAACGAGCACGACCTCATCGCCGCCCTGTCACGGCTGACCGCCGGCAAGACGGTCATCTCCATCGCACATCGCCTGAACACCGTGGCGACGGCCGACCAGATACTCGTCTTGGACGCTGGCCGCATCGTGCAGCGGGGCCGCCACGGGCAGCTGATGCAAAAGGAGGGGCTGTACCGCAGCTTCATCGAGCTCAGACGGGCGGCGGCCGGCTGGACGATTGGCGGGTAGGTGCGTGGCCCGCGCCGGGACCCATCACCGAACCCCCAGTCGTAGCTCTCCCTCGTCGACTTCCATGATCTCCCAGCGCGTGGTCGTCGTCGATGTGACCAGCCTCTCGTCATGGGAGACGAGCAGCAGGGCCCCGGGAAATCCCTTGAGCATCTTGCCCAGCGCCTCGGCCGAGCGCAGGTCGAGGTGGTTGGTCGGCTCGTCCATGACGATTACGGGCGTGCGGTCGAGGATGCCGAGCGCCAGCATCAGCTTTCGCAGTTCGCCGGGACTCGAGGCGCCTCCCTCCAGCGCTCTGGACGGATCTGAGTTGAGTCGGGCGACGATTGACAACACGAAGCCCCGATCCGCAGGCGAACGTGACGCGACACGCGTGAGCAGCTCGTCCTCCTGACATCGGTCCAGCTCCTGCGGGATGTAGGTCAGGCCAATGTCTCTGGGAAACGATTCGAGTAGGGCGCCTACGAGCGTGGTCTTGCCCGTCCCGTTGCGCCCAACAAGTGCGATGTGGTCGGTGTTCCCCAGGTAGAGCTTGGGAATTCTCAGGAGACGCCCGTCCTTGAGGGGAAGCGCCTGGGCGGCCAGGTGCATGAGCACCCTCCTTTTGCAGGGCATCGCATCCGCCCAGACGTCTCCCTCGTAGGTCTTCTCGACAACGATCGATCCGACGATCGCCTCGGCCCTCGCGAGCCTGCCCTCCATCCGAGCGCTCAGTGCCGGAACCTTGCCGTCCTGCCCGGTGAGGATCGCACGATGTATCTTCGCACGGGCATCGCTGTCGTGTTTTCCCAACTTACGCGCACTTCTGCGGGAATCGGCGAGTGCGGCCCTCTGACGGAGGCGCTGAGCCTCCGTCGCCAGTCGCTTGCGATCGCGCACCGCCCTGTCGCGCTTACGGGAGCTGGTCTCGTGCTCGAGCGCCTCCTGGCTGGCTCCCTCCGAGTAGCTCCCGGGTCTTAGGATCGTCTCCCTCGGGCGCATGAAGAGACACTGGGAGCAGAGGGCGTCGAGCAGCGCGCGGTCGTGCGATATGAGGATGCCCACGCCCCTGAAGGAGGAGAGGGCTGCTCGTATGGCCTCGCGTGTCGGCGCATCCACGTGGTTGGTCGGCTCGTCGACCACGAGTAGGTCGGGACGCGCCCATAGCGTGCAGGCAAGCTGCACGAGCTTTCGCTGTCCTCCAGACAGCTCTCCGTAGCGCCAGGGCCACCCATCGTCGATGCCGAGGTTCTGCCTGAGGCGCAGCGCGTCTCGATCGTAGGCGGCGGCAAAGTCTTCCAGTCCCTCCGGCCTGACCATGACACTCTGGGGACAGTACGCCGAGAGGAGCCTCGGGGACACGCTTCCCGCGTCGGGCTTGATGAGGCCGCAGGCGATGCGGGCGAGCGTCGTCTTTCCGCATCCGTTGTCCCCGACAAGCCCCGTCCATCCCTGCGACAGGGTGGCAGAGACGCCTAAGACCGCAGGGTCTGCGGCGCCGGGATAGGTGTATTCGATTTCGTTCAGGATGAGCTGCATGAGCGGTCTCCCGTGAGTCTCTCGTCTTGGAAGGCCGCGCTCCGAGGAGGCGTTAGGCTGCGTGCCGCTGTCGACGTGAGCCGTGAAACAGCGGTATGGAGGTCGAAAGGTCAGTCAGCGTGGGCTATATGGACCAGCCAGCGATGCGGCGCCTGGAGCGCAGCCGGTTTCGGTCTGCTTGCTTTGGGCGCCCGTTACGGGCATCGCTAGCCTCTCATGCACCTGTCCCTTCTCGTCCCGTCGCTTGCCAAAGGCTTCGGGTGTTGTTCGATGCATCGATTATAGGCGATGTCGGACGATTGTGGGCGGCGTGACCGGGTCCGCAGACGTCACAATCGCGAAGTGAGTGATTCACTCACATCACAATCGCGAAGTGAGTGATTCACTCACATCGAGATTTCTATCAGTAAGCGATCTACCTGCGTGTATATAATTCCAGCCTATTTTAGTGAGTCATTTTCACGAGAAAAATCACTCACATCGTAATCGCGAAGTGAGTGGATCGCTCACATCGTGATCGTGATCGCAAAGTGAGTGGATCACTCACATCGTGATCGTGATCGCAAAGTGAGTGGATCACTCACATCCGAAAAGCGACAGCATGGGTTCGTTTTGGTCGGCTCAGATAGCTTGCGCGAAATACGAACCCACACATCCAGATCTCACAAGATAAAGGCTATATTCAATTAATCTTAATCTAACAGTCTAGATAACGGGTGATACCCGGGCGGGGTTCCGGCGGTCCCGTGAT
>ERZ773263.769-NODE-769-length-21254-cov-9.943394_pt1 | contig 21254 bp, 14 predicted proteins | sample MGYA00511076_ERZ773263 | MGnify/ENA primary metagenome ERZ773263 (study PRJEB29015, sample SAMEA2738155) | human oral metagenome | biome: human oral; feature: human-associated habitat; material: saliva | place: China | collected 2195 ... | reverse complement strand
CGAATTAACGTTTAGAGAACTGGCTAGCTTTACGAGCTTTCTTAAGACCTGGTTTGACAAGACTTTATTTTATATAAGTTTTAAAAGGCTATTTATCAATCCCTAGCAAGAAAAAATTTCTTATTAATTTCAAAAAACATGAACAAGTTTAATCGAAGCAGGGTAATTAGTGTTAATATCTTCTTTCATTTATTATATATAATAGAAGCACATCGAGGTTCACAATGAAAAAAATGTTACCCTATCTGAAGATAGAAAATATCGTAACATACTTTCCCGTACTTAGGATAAGACAAAACCAACAGTTCTATTTATTGGATTAAATCCATCTACTGATGATGAAAACGAAGAGAATTCAACATTAAGAAATGGACTTTTTCTTCAATATTAGCACTTCGTATTATACAAAATGTTTTGTTAAATTTGGATATCAGGTTACATCTTGTTCTTTATATTGTTGCCATCCAACATCTAATAAATCTTGTATTATAGTTGGCTCATTCTCAATTTGATTGCTTGGAATTCCTATACACACTAGATGAGTCGGTCTGCTTAGTGCAACATAAGCAAGTTTAAGTGCTTTTTCAGTCTCTTTTTGTTCATCATTCTTATCTACAGGTAAAGTACAATAATCCTTCAATAAATACTTTTTTAATAACTGAAGTATATGATATCCAGGGAGATTATTTGTATTATCAACTTTAAATTCTGAATCTAACATTAGTAAGGTAGCTTTGTGTGTTTCACCTTTAGTTGAATGTATAGTAGCTAGTCTAATATCTTGATACTCAGAATCTGCTGCCTCTAAAGAAGAAGTTTGTAATACCATAGAAAACTTATCTTGTAGCGACTTCAGAATTTTAGTACAAAGTGCATCTTTATCTGTTTGTATTCCCTTACTAGAAAAGAGCTCATCAAGAAGCTTATTTAACTCAGCTATTATTTTATCGTTATTACCACTCCTCAATTCTTGAATAATTTTAAATATCTGTATTCTATTTTGGATTATTTTTAAACTATCTTCGAAGCTATCCTCGAATCCTATTGATAATTCTTTCAATAAGACCTCCGAAAATAAATCTAAATCATTAATTCTTTCTACCCTTTTACTTATTACACGTTTATATCTTGTAGCAAAAGTTTTTTCTAAGTCAATATGTTTTACCGAGACAATGACTTTAGGCTTTGATGACCTCTGAAATAGCTCATCTGTTGCTTCTAATCTCTCTATTAATAAATCATATTTTTTCAATAAATCATCACCATCATCATAAACAATAAAATATGGAGAAAATGAAGAATGATTTGAATCCGATTTCAAGTCATCATATTTTTCTACACAAACATTTTTTACTATATCAACAATAGGCTTTGAAAATCGCGATGTTTTTGAGATACGCTTCTCTATAGAATGGTTTATTGCCCAAGCTAAATCAGTGTCACCCCCCCAGATATTATAGATTGCTTGATAAGGGTCACCAAATTTTTGAAAAGTCACATTTGTTCCACCAAATAGTGTAGAAATGAGACTGAACTGAAGTGCACTAGTATCTTGAGCCTCATCCAATAATAAATATGAAAATCTTTTTGGAATTACTGCTCTGAATATTTCTCTATGCTTCTCAATATACCATTTAGCAAGTGCTAAACAACATTTATTAGTAATTATTCCCCTATTAAAAAGAGATATAATACTTTTATTAAATGCATTCTTGTATTGAACTCCATAATCCCCAACCACTGAGGCAACTTTTTTCAAATCATCAAAATTCCATTCTATCTCCCTGTTCTCAGGATTCGGTAAATTCCAATCCTCTTTATAGTAACTTGGTTTTCTGAAGTAAAACTCCCTATGAAATTTTTCACGGAATATATCATCATCAAATACCCTCATTTTCTTATCTTTAAGAAGTAAATGAAATGCCTTCTTTGCAAAAAACGTATTAAAAAATTCTTGAATTGTTCCAATAAAGTGTGGACTTCTTACTTCGGGTACTCCCAACTTTTTTAAACTTGATTTGATTTCATCCACAGCTACATTTGTATGAGTAAGTACGCAAATTCCCTTTCCAGTCTCCTTCATTTGATCAAGTAAAATTTTTATACGTGCAGTTAAAACTGTAGTTTTCCCAGCCCCAGGTCCAGCAACAACATCCGTATTGTTATCCTCAAAAATAACATTCTTTTGTTCCTCAGTAAAATGACAGCCTTTTGGAAGTAAATTCTTTTCAATTTCAAATAATAATTCATTCATAAGACTCTCCCACTATTTAATTAATCTGGGCCGCATGTTTAATTGCACTAACCAAGTACTCGGTGTAATCATTAGAAAGTAGTACAGATTTAAGTTGTTCTCTAGCTGTTTTGTCTAATTTAATAATCTCAATCGCTAATTTTTGAGCAACTATCGCCTTAGAAACACGTTTGTCATTCAAAGATTTAAAAATATCATATGCTAATTCAGAGTCGTTACTATTTGTATCAATCCGAGTTTGTATCTCATCATACTTTTCCTTATTTTTTTTACTGTAAGGATCCTTATATCTTGTTTCATGAATAGATTTCCAAAGTAATTTCACAAGAGGACTTTTGGCTAAACTATACTCCAACGTCCATTCAGGGGCAATAAATATACCCAAATTGGCATTATAAACTTCATATTTTGTGTTAATACTGCTCTTCTTTTTTTCTACCAGACTTTTAATATTCTCTTCATTCAAAGTCTTACACACTGGGTATTTTAATTCTTCTTCATCTATATTCTTGCTAAAACCAAACTCTTTACTTAACTTTTTATATGTAGAAAAGTACTCTCCAAATGGCAGTTCATTTGTGTCAATATCAGATATAGAGACATCATCTCCCAAAAACTGTGCAAGCTCGGCCTTATTTTCTATAACATATACTCTCCCAGTTTTATCTTTATCTTTATAGTATTCAATCGGTCTAACATCTACATCAGTAACAATAGAGATAGGTAGTTCAATCCCATCTTCACTTTTTCTCGAGAATAGTTTAACATACCTTTCAAATGCAGTATTACCAATGTTTACAATTGAAATACCGTACTCATGTAAAGGTATGTCAATTAATTCTGCTAACGCAGGTAGAAGCAAGTTTTCAGCGTCTCCCTCCACGAATATTAATCCTTTAGCAAAGAATAAATTACTCTTTGTCGCATCCAAAAATCTTTCCAAAAATTCATAATCTTCCTTTTCTAACTTAGTCTCTGACTCTGCCATCGAAAATGCTTTATTATTATATAATAAGATTAGATTCTTCGGGTTGATAGAAGAAGCTAAATTGTTGCTATGAGTAGTTAAAATAAATTGAGTATAGGTATTTTTCTCCATATGTTTAATCAACCGAATTTGTGCCTGAGTATGGAGATGTGCCTCAATTTCTTCAATTAAAGCAATTCTAGGACCAATATAATCATCACCATCGTGCATCAAGAGCAATTCAACTGCAATATATAATAGATTGGAATTTCCTAATCCTAGATTGATACTCTCAGTATCTAGACTAAGACGAGATAGTATGGAGGCAATATTAGACTCCGACATATTAAATGCTACCTTACTTTTTTCAACATCATTTCTATCATAAAATTTTTCTAACTGACCAATGATTGACTCAACAATATTATGGTTATCATCGGAGAAAAAATTCTTTACAGCATCATTTGCCTTACCAACAATTTCCAAAAGTTCCTGCTTTTCACTTTCATTAATTTTAGGATGAGCCGAAAGAATATTAGTTAGTCGAGAATACTTACCTGGACGTAATTCCTTTTGAGCATCTCTTAGTGGTTTTAAATAGATAACTTTTAAAAGTTGTCTTGCCTCACTATCTATAATTGTCTCTGAATGATTATCACCTCCATAAATCTTACGTTCAAAATAATCGTTACCATTAGGACTCTTCTTTTTAGCAACTTTTAAAGTGACTTTTAATTGAGGTTTATTATCTTTATCAAATGAAATCCACTCTAAAAATTTGGCTGCCTCTTCATCTGAAAGATCAGCAAAATAAGCTATTATTTTAAAATCTTTGCAAAAGACTTTACCATCTTGCGTGTAGAAATCTGTATCTAAAATTTTATCGTACTCATCACTCAAAGTACCTAATAATAATTTTAAACCATCAATAATCGCTGTCTTCCCAGCGTCATTCTCACCAACTATTAAATTCATCCCCTTATGAAATGAAACTGATAATCCTGGTGAGTCATCTTTTGATTTATACTTCCGAAAATCCCAATACTCTACTTTTTCTAAAAACACGATTCATCTCCTATATATTGATTCCGACTGTTATATTTACTATTAATTAGTAAATATCTTTTTAATCCTCAAACATAATCAAATAATAATCTAACAATTAGATATTGTCAATTGTATCGAGTGAAATACTTAATACATGGTAGACGTTCTGAACAATTTCTATTATAATAAATATTTTTTTATCAATTTTTTATACTATTCTGCTATCATATATTTAAACAAAGAAGTTTACCTATGAAAAAATAATATATTTTTTCAATTGTATTTTTTGTATCATGTTCCAGTCAAAACAATCAAACATTAGATAGAAATATTTCTGGATTAATGAAATCAGAGAGGACACTCATATACTATTTCTGGCAATAAGAGAACGATTGATAGTCGTGTAGCAGATAATTTTGTTATTAATCCTAAAATTTAAATAATTGAATTTCAAATGTTAAACAGAACTGCCAGTTATTAGGTTAAAGATGGTATTTTTTCTATAAATATTAGTAGCGTAAAACATGATTACGACAACAAACAAATAAAGTTAAAACTATTTTTCATCAAATACCTTGATATACTTGACAAATGGTAGAAAAGGACTTAGTCCTATACAATACAGAACTAAATCCCTTACTTAAATTATTTGTGTAACTTTTTGGGCTCAGTATATATTTTCCCAAACAACATAGACGTTTAATTTTCTAAAAAGAATCATATTCTTCAAATAAATATATTGTCCATTGATATACTCTTTTAAATTCTGAAATACTTATAAAAAGAAGAGCATTATCGTTAACATTTCTGATGTAACACGAGAGCACTATAAAAAAAGCAGCAGTGTCATTTATTAAACCAACTAATAGTACAATAAAAATAGAAAGGTGAAACAATGCTTAATTTAGACGAACAATACGAAAACCTATATGAATTCATCAAAAACTTTGAAATCCTGATTCAAAAGAATATTTTTCAAGAACAAAATAATGAAGAGGTAAAACACTTTGGAAATGAAGTTATGTCACTATGTAAAGCAAAGGTTTTTAATATTACCTTAAGTGATTTAACATCGCTTAACTCATTCAACGAATTGTTAATACAAACACCTGATGCCTCAAAGTGTTACTTAATAACTCAGGTTGAGAATTTTTTTACCGAGATTATTGAACCTAGCAAAGATGAGCTATACCGCAATTAAGATATAGATAGTAAATTAGTGTTGAATATCTAATACAATCAAACCATTTTAAATATTTTCATCAGTTAATGGTTTGTCTAAAATTTCATTTACTATATCTATATCCTCACGTAGTGATCCTACAACTATCTCAAAAAATCCTTCCTCATATAAATAAGTGTCATACTTATTTTGTAAATACTCATCAAGATTTTCTTCCAATACTGAATAGTCAAATTCCCCTTCATCAATATCATCCCATATATAAAGCGAATTTAATTTACATGATACCCTTTCATCAAATCCTTCCATCTGCAAATTTACTTGATCCTCTATATCAAAACCATTTGGATCGATATAAATATCAATATCTTCTTCCTCCAGAGTATATTCACTATCTAAATAATATTGAATAAATTCAATTTTGGTCTGCCTAAATATTGGATAGCAAGACATGTTTTTAATAGAATTTTTTTGATAATCCTCACTTTCCACACTCACTTCTTCAATTATATTATTTATTAACGACATGACATTATCAAGCGCCTCTGAATCAAAATGAAGGCTATTTACTATCTTATATACAACAGACTCATTATCAAGAATATGTAAAAATATTTTCTTTATTTCATTATCGTCGCAAAAATAAATCTGAGTAATAACTTCTTCCCAACCCCAACCATTGTTATAACCATTGTTATTAAGTAGAAAATGAATTCGTCCATCATATGACATCAATAATTCCGAAAAATTATTTTTATATTTTGAGAATTCCTCTAAATATAAAATCGCAAGTATTTTTTCTCCTATAAAATCATTTTTATCTTTAAAATTATCCCAATCAGTTAATAATCTTCTGAAAAATATATTCCGTTCATCCTCAAAATGACAATCTTTACATAATTGATGAAGGTAAACAGAATTTTGAGATAACTCTTCAACTAAATTTGGGTACTCTTTTACTTTTTCGTTTAAAAAATCAATAATACTAGGATTAAAAAAATCTACCTTATTCTTAGCATCAAACGTTTCTCTTGTAAATGAAAGCCATGAGCCATCTAATTTTTCAAAAGACTTTCCAAAATCAAAAGTTGTGCTTAGTTTTAAAGCATAAAGTGAGTTTCTTAACCACTCTTCCTCAATAGGATATCTATCAAATTGTAATAAAGAAAATAATAAATATTTTTCTTCATTTTCAAGATTATAAAATAAATTATTATAAAGTTGAACTGGATGATTAAGGTAATACACTACGTAATTATAGAAATCGTCTTTAGAGTTTTTAAAATTTTTTGCAATCAACTCAATTAGCCTAGGAAAATAATTTTTATGTTGTATAATTTGTGTCCAGTCTTTTCCTCTGAGAGAGTTATATTTTTCCATAAGTTCCACTTTGTCCTCATTTTCAAGATAGTGTAATCTTTGTTCGAAAATTTTTCTAAAAATATAAGCTCTATCTTTAATCGAATACTTAGATAAATCAATAATAAAATTTCTTTTTACTGTGAATTTTTCGTCTATTAGTTTTTGAAACTCAGAAGTGGTAGATTTCGCAGCTTGAAGAATTTGTGTCCGAGAATTTAAACAAATATAAAGGTTGTTACTATTAGTAGAGGCTGAATATAATTTCATTATATCTTTTAACACCCTCTCACTAACATCAAACTTATTACGTCCTAAGAAATCATCAAAAACTACAAATAGATTTTTATTTTCAGTATATCGATAGTTTAAATTATATAAGTCAAGTACTTCATTGATATCTTCCACTCTACGGACAATAATATCAAAAGAATTCTGATTATTACTTAGAAATAAATTTCCAAGCATTGAACACGTTGTTGTTTTCCCAATTCCCGCTGGACCTTGAATTAATAAAATATGCTCATTTTGTAAAATATGATAAGCTTCTCCCAGAAAACTCGTTTCAACAAAATATTTAAAATCAAAATCTGAAAAGTAGTCCCGTGATTGTTCTTCTACATTTTTCAGTCTATCCTTCTTTAAAATAGTTGAAATATCTTTAACTATTAATCCAAATTTCTCAAAAATATATCTGTATTTTTGAGATTGAGAAAGAGTTGTTAATATGGACGAATGAATAATATAATCATCTGTCGGTATTGCATTCGGAATTATCTTGTCTGCATAATCACGAATTTCTTTTAGTCCTCCAGGAGAAAGTCCCATACTTGTAACAATAACATACTTGAAATCTGTGTCCCAGTCATATTTAACTTTAGCTTGAGCAATCTTATCAATTTCATTTTTTAAAAGTTTTACAGCAGTTGTATGGTTTTTATTTATCTGCCACCTCTTAGCCTGAATGATAAGAGTGGGATTTTTAATATCGTCAATACCGTCAATACCATCATCTCTTCCTTGAGTAAAACCATGTAAGCTATTATTATCAAATTTTTTCTTAACTATCTCAATAGCAAAATCTTCAAAAACTGAAGGTGTCATACCATCAGCACGAATTCCAATGTTCATAACTCTCCTTTTTTGACTTTTACCAAAGGATTAATTGCAATATAAAAATTCATATCTCAATAATGCTTTAGTCTTCAAACCTAGTTTAAAAATCCGAGAATAATTATTTCTTTTAACTTAATCTTATAGAATTATCAATAAATAGAAACCTAATCATTTTTAATGCTAAATCGCTCTGAATAAATCCCCAAATCCTTTAATACAGTTTTCTCTATGACAACATTTATCGGTTTCTCTGGTAAATTAACTGAATAAAATAATTTGGGTAGATGAACAGTCTTATATATACAATTCTTGTACTTTTTGGGATTGGAAAGTGATAACTCCGCACTCTTATATTTCCCATTTTTCATCTTCAGACAAACGGCATATTCTTTTTTACCATGGTAATATTCTATAATTTGTTTTTTGAAATCATTAATTTTATTTTTGTAATTTTCTTTTTTCATTTCATATTTTTTCAAATAGTCTGTAATTGCCTTTTTGGGTACTATCAAATACTCTATTTCTGCAATATCACTCTCTTTAAGTTCTATCCAAGGTTTTGTTTTTTCCTCTGTTTCCACCCAAACCCAAGATAGCAAATAGTAGTCCGTCAAAGAATATTGATCGCCATATAACCATCCATCTTTCACCTCCTTTTTTTCATTCAAAAACTGAAGTTCAAATGCAAAAGTTGGAATTGAACTATTACCAACTACCTTTCTATAATTAGTTGCAGACTTTAAATCTATATGATAGATATTAGTATCATGAAAAATTTCTACGGAGCTTACTTTAATATCTGAACCATGTCTATCTTCATCACTAGATGATTCAAATATTTTGGTCTTGCCTATTTCACGCAATCTTTTTTTAATTAAACTCTTAATAATTGATTCATTACTTAAATCAGTATCGAAATTTGACTTTTTCATATAATACTTTCTCCCTTTATTTAGTCCCATTTTCCCTGTAAGACTTCCTGTAAAAATTTTTTTGGCATCCAAAAGGAATGCTTAGTAATCCTTCTGCCATCAGGTAATTCGTCTGTATCTGATTCTTTTCCTTTACCAACAAATACACCTGGCTCTATTTCATATCGAGTATTCTGCGCATGAATCTTAGTGAATACTACCTGATTAACCTTGCTCTGAGGAAAATTGCTAGACACCCTATTACCAGTTTGAGCCAATTGAACACCATCTAGCAATATTTGCCTAGTCTCTTGCCAGACGCGTTTAACTTCTTCAATTAGTCTATCTGGAAATCCCCAGAACTTCACTCTATCTAAAACAAATAATTTAGGAGCTACCTCTTTGAAAATAACAAACATAAAACGCTTGTTACAAATTTCCTGATATGGATGGGATACTTCCCAGTCATCATTAGTTGCCAGTTCTTTAAAGTTATAATTTTTAAAGGGGGAATCCTCTTTTGGCAATCCGTTTTTATCGACTCGAATAACTCGCAAATTCATATTTGCCTTCTGAAATTCTTGAGTCTTATCTAAGTCTCCCGTTAAACCTAGTATTGTTCTTATGAGTGTACTATTTTTCCCTTTTGCCTTTGGATTGATTGAAAATTTTTCATACAGCTCCGCTTCGGACATCCCCTTGAATTCAATAATCCTCTCAGATATAATTTCGGTAAAAGATTTCTTTTCAGCTCTGGCAGCTGCCACTACGCTTTCTTGATCAATCTGATTAAAGATTTTATTGTTAATCAGATAGGTCATATAGCTTGATTTCAATTCCCAAGCACGTTGCTTAGCTGGCTCATCACTAAAAGGCTGTTCTCGAAAATCTCTACCCTTACCTGCACCCTTTGTACATGTAGAAAGATAGTTTCCATCTGATTCAGACAACTCATGTGCCTTACCACTCTTAATTTTCTCGGTGATACGTTTGTAATCATCTAAGATTACTTCCATATCTTCTTCAAACCATTCAAAGAGAAATACTTTTTTGATAACGTAATCTGCCATTGTTTGACCATCAAGTAGACCATTGTAGAAAAGTAACAAAATTTTTGAACACTTTTGCCACAAGTGTGTGGAATAAAAATCATCAAGATTTTCTTCCATATAATTTAAAATGGTTAGTACTAATCTTTCCTTAGCACTGATAGTGCCATTTTTATTAACTTTAAATGGAGTAACTTTTAACTCGACACCAATTTTTTCAAAGTCCGCTACCGAATCATTGTTAGGTTGGTAACCATAAAAGTATTTCTCAATATAATTACCGTACTGTCCTTTTGATTTCAAACTAATTTCCTTATCTTTGAAATCAGATACAGTTTTAGATTGAAAATCCGCATAAGTTTTATATGGTGTACTCTGATATTTTTCAATAACCTGTTCAAACTTTTTATTCAAAAGAATTTGTGAATAATCAACTACACTTTGTAAATCGCTATCATCATAATCAAATAATTGTTTTTCCATACTAATACCCACTGAAATATTTACTATCATTATAACAGATGAAATAGTTGATCGAAACTAAAAATTAAGGTATAATAATCATAATACTAACTTTTAAATAGATTGAGGAACACATGAAAGTTCTAGAATTATTCGCTGGCGTTGGCGGTTTCCGAATTGGATTAGAAAACGCTGATAAAAATCTTTTCCAAACTAAATGGAGTAATCAGTGGGAACCTTCGCGAAAATCCCAAGACGCTTTTGAAGTCTATGATTACCACTTTCCTAATAGTGAAAATATCAATATCAGCATCTCAGATATCCCTGACGAAAAATTTGCAGAGATGGATGCTGACATAATTGTCGGCGGTTTTCCTTGTCAAGACTACTCTGTTGCTCGTAGCAAAAAGAATGAGCAAGGTATTGAAGGTAAAAAAGGTGTCCTATTTTGGGAAATCATCCGTGCCACACGCATCATCAAACCAAAATATCTTATTCTTGAAAATGTAGATCGATTACTAAAAGCCCCGTCTAAACAACGTGGACGGGACTTCGCTATCATGCTTACTGCCTTCAATAACCTAGGTTATTCAGTTGAATGGCGTGTCATTAATGCTGCTGAGTATGGTCGAAGTCAACGTCGTCGTCGTGTCTTCTTCTTCGTTTATCGTAACGATACAGATTTCGCACAAAAGATTGATAAGAAATTTGAGACTGAAGACATTGTTTTTGATAATCACCGATATGATGATTACATTTATCATTCAGGTCTATTTGCTACCCAATTCCCCATTAAATCTATCCCTGTAAAAAATCGCCAAGTTTATTATGAGCTCCCTGAAGATATTGTTGAGGTTTCAGACAACTTTACAGGAACCGTTTGGAATACAGGTGTCATGCGCCATGGAAAATATTACTCAATTGATACTGAGTCAAATTATAATGGTAGCCCTATTACTCTAGGTGAGATTTTACAAGATGAGAAAGATGTTCCTGAAAAGTATTTCCTAACTGACCAAGCAAAACTTGAAAAATTTCAATATCTTCGTGGTCCAAAGAAAATTGAGCGAACATCTGCAGATGGTTTCACTTATACGTATTCAGAAGGTGGAATGTCTCCCTATGACGACTTGAATCTTCCTGGACGTACCATGCTAACGTCAGAAGGCACTGTCAATCGTTCTACGCATTTATTATTTGTAAACGACAAGTATCGCCTAATTACACCGATTGAAGCTGAAAGACTACAAGACTTTCCTGATGATTGGACAAGTAAGAAAAAGCTTGCGGATGGTTCAGTTGTAGAGGTTTCAGATAAAATGCGTATGTTCTTCATGGGAAATGCGCTCGTTACTGAAATTGTAAAAGAAATTGGGAAATATATAGCAAAATTATAAAATAAGGAGAGTGACTTACTCTCCTTATTTTTGTATTTCCTCTTCCATCATCTGCAATATTTCAGCCTTATCATCAATCGTAAATTCAGGTTTTATCAATTCACTCTCTATTGCTTCATACATAATATCCTTTTTCGCTAACAATCGAGAATATATTTTTCTATCAATAGTTCCTCTTTTTCCTTCTTGACCCTCAGTCACAAAGTAATAATAGTTAGTCTCCTGATTTTCAGGCAACCCTAATCTATGTATTCTATCCCTAGATTGAAGCATATGAGTCAAGTTGAAGGAATATTCTAGATATATTGCATCATGAGCTATTTTATGGAGCGATACGGATTCAGCAAGAGTGTGAGGGTTTGTTATAAGAACATCAAATTCTCCATTTTGGAAAGCTACAATAGTCTTTTCCCTTTGCTTTGCATCTATTCCTCCGTAAATCACTGCAACCCTAATTCCTTTTCTTTCAAGGGTTTGCTTCATTTGATTTATCGTATCGATAAAAATACACCAAATAACTATTACTTTGGAATCGTTTATAAGGTGCTCAGCTAATTTGACACACTCATTAAATTTAGTGGAACTAGTGATTGAATCAATCAACGCCAACTCATCCTTATCATAGAAAGGGGTATCATCCGATAAAACAAACTCTTGCTCTTCTTCAATCCCATAGTCACCATACATATCAATTGAAATTTTGTCTTTCAATAACTGTGGATTTGAAGAGAGCTGTATTAAGCGAATGTAGAGTTTAAATGGTTGATTACTAAATTTTTTCCATAACAGATTGATAATCTGTTGCTCAGTTTGATTAGCAGTCACTGAAATAATGTGATCATCGTTTTCCTTTGGAACATTCAATTCTGCCTTTGTAACTCTCCAAAAAAATGGAGATAATTTTTTATTAAAATTAGCAATCGTAAAATCATCTGGATTTTTCAAGGCTGACAATTGTATGCCAAAATATTCTTTAAATTCATTTTCAAAAAGAATGTGTAAAAAATTCCAAGTATCCTGATATGTATTAGGGATAGGAGTTCCAGTTAATACATATTTATATTTTGTTTTTTTCGAGATATCAATTGAGATGCTTGCCCTACTTGAGTCAACCCGTTTAATTTTATGAACCTCATCAAATACCAGCATTGTCCTTGAATCAACTACATTATTTAAAGCTTCTTTATATTTTTCCAAAGATTCATAGTTCACCAAGAATAGGTTATAATCATTAATATTTTTAAAAAACATCTCTTCACGAAATTTTTCATCGTGGACATCTAAAACAGCCATCTCCCTCTTATTACCGAAAACTGATTTAAATTCTGTTTTCCATGCTAGGAAGGAGTTCTTGGGCCCAATAACTACTAACTTATCGATTTTGTTTATTTGACTACTAGATAAATAGGCAAACGTGCCATATACCATTGAGGTTTTTCCCGAACCTGGCACGGAAAAATTGGCTGCTCGTTGCATAGTGGCTTGATAAAAACTAACCCAACTTTGAATTTTATATAATGGTCGAGTTACTTCTGAATTTACAATATTTACAAATTCTGTCAGTGAAGCATCGAAAATCTGATCCTGATTCTTTATAGCCAAACCTCTTTTTGCGACTGAATCGATTTTAAATTCCGAATCATTGATGAACTGATATACATTATCTGTAACAATCAGCTTCTCACCTGTCCTACTCGAGTATCGTTCGAAAAGTTTAATAATTTCTTTTATATCAACATAACTCAAATCATCTTTAAATTTTTCAACTCTTTCGTCTGAAAAGCCTTTCCTAATGATTTGTTTCATTGAACGTTGTTTTAAATCTAGAGAGGTTTTTAAATTATTTATTATCCGCAACCCATTATCAAAATACAAAACAATTGCATTATCTTCAAAAATATTTTTTTCCACAATAACTTTTCCTTGGCTAAAAGATATTAGCTTCGATTTAATAACTTCATCGATAGATTTAACGAAAATCATTCCATCGTTATTTTCTTCTCTCCACAGCTTTTCAAAATAATTCGATTTATCTAGCAATTCTTGCTCATTTGACTGCCAACTACTGATGACTGTTATATCTTCATAGTTTTTTGTGAATGCTGCTTCGGTTTCATTCAAAGAACCTGAAAAATAGACTATATTGCCAAAATCATCTTTGAACATCCCATATTTTGCATGAAAGAGCCCCGTATGAGTAAATCCAATTTTGATATCAACCAATCCAATCTCAATAAGATATGACAAATTAGATAAGTTTTTCTTCTGACTATTTGTCAATAAGGAAAAATCAATTCTACTTTCAAGTTCAGTTAAGATAGATTTATTTCGATTTTTATATCCCGCAACAATCTGCTCATAATCTTTTTCTGATATTTCATGCGAAATAATCAAACGAAATTTTCCGCTATTTACTAAAAGATGTTCAATCCCTTTAGCATAGTATGCCAGAGAGGCGGAGCTAAAATATCCACTTACACGATCATATTTGGTCGAAGATTTTAGTGCTAAACTATAAAAATTCTCAGGTATATTATCTGTTGCGGTTGAATAAAATGTTTTAAAATTAAAATCCGATAACATCCTAACTACTCAATCCATTAAGTTCATTTTGAATTTTTTCAACAATTGAAATAAAGGTAGCTTGTAATTCAGAGTTCATTCTCTCAACCGCATCTTTATCAATCTCTTTAATAATATTTTGGGCTTTTTTTAGCATCTCAACAGGCTGATTTTGTGCATTTGATAACTTTTTAGATTCAACATAATTTTCTGTCACTTGAGTAATTGCTGTCTTTATGCCCTTATCTAAATTTAATACCTTAGTCGATGAAACTAACTCTTTTGTTTTCTCGTCCTCAAAGTAGTCATTAGCATCATCTAAAATCTGACTTTCATCCAGCTCATTAAATAACTCCGTACTAAGTTTACCATCTTCGATGACAGAACGAATTTCACGTATTCTTCTTGAAATATCTCCACCTAATGAAAGTATATTTAAAAACAAGAATTCTTTTATATCTTCAATTCGATCTAAATCTATATTTTTACTTTTTAGAATCTTATATATTTCACGGATTGGACCATCAATCTTTTGGTCTCTAGCGATATAAAATTTTAATGGTTGTCTAACATAGTCCAGATATTCGACCATGAGATTCGCAATCGCAATTTCCTCTTTGACTTTATTTAAGGTCATTTGAGTTTCTCTCGCATATTCTTCTGGACTAAATGTTCCACCTTCTTCAATCAAATCCCTGTAAATATCAACTAATCTGTCAATGGGATTATAATCGACTTTTGATTCAACTGCGTGCTGAAGATTTAATTCTAACCGCTTAATATCTTTTTCAGTATAATTTCCATTCTCTAAGATCACAGCTTCTAAATAAGAAAATTCAGCACCTGCTCCTTCTCTAGATAGTTGTCTTAGAGATGTGAAGCGACGATTTCCGTCCAAAACCACTCCGTTTGCTAAGACTACAGCTGGTTCAGTTTGTGACATTATCTTAATATTTGCTTTGGTTTTCTTCAAAGCATCTGGGTTACTTTTTTCGATATAATCTTCAATTATCTTATTGAAAGCTTCGTTATCTCCCATTGGGAACTCATTGCCTTCATCAATAAACTGAGAAACATACGTTGCAATACGTCCATTTTTCTTATTATAAATTAAATGTTCAATGGGAATCCGATAAACATCAAAAATTTTAGTTATTCCCTGAATTGTTAGTTTTTTTGAAGAAACAGGTTCTCCAAGTTTCAATTCCAATAAGTTCATTTCCCATATACCTCGTCTAAATAATCTTCTTTGCTTATATATACTTTATTTAATTCTTTTGAATAGAATGCACCACTATTGACCAGACGCCTTTGCACATCATATTCATCTAAATTAATACCATATTTAGAATTTATATCATCAGTGAAATCCTCAACATTCACTGATTCATAGTTGACTAAGTTATCAATTAAAAATTCATTTAGATATCTCTTTGTCTCATCTTTAACATAAACTGTTGGAAAACTTAGGCTTACAGCTTTTATCATTTCAGAGGTGCTAATCAATCTATCCAACGAAATCAAATCAAAACCATCTTCTATAAGCTTATCTTGAAAACCTTCATTTATCAACGACACAATTGTGAAGTACTTTCCTTTTTTAATAGTATTTTCAACACTAGATACAAATTTTTTTAGGCTTTCTTTCTGATAGCCTCTAGCTTCAAGAAAGTCAGTATTAATATATGTATCTTCAGATATTTTCAGGATTTTCATCTCTTTTTCAAGAGTATATAACGCATTATAATATTCAGGAGTCCCTATATAAGATTGTTGTTCAATCTTAAACGTTTTTCCTGATAATATTAGCTGAGACAAAGCTTCGTATGCAGACCTAAATTCAATTTTTACTACAAGTTCGCCACGTTCTACATATCCAAGTTCTATTAAAAAGTCATTCCTGCTCGGAATTACATCTATATAGGATTTTAAAATTTCATAAAATTCGTGTTTCTCGTATACGTCCTCATTTAAATGTGACCGTAGGTGTTGAATTCCGCTATCAAAAAAATCCGACTCAAAAAAAATAACTCTATTTATGATTACATTACTGAATTCACTTGAAAGATAAGCTGCTAGCGATTTTATTTGTAAGCCAAAATTATCATACATATAGCTAAGAAATTCATCTAAAGATTTTCTGTTATATTTTAACAAATTCTCCCGTACATAATATCTTTTTGGATATTCACCTTTTGTAAATTCAGGATTTCTTCCCAATTTTATCACGTCATCAATAAGTTGATATTTTTTACAAAAATAGTGTAATTCGGAACCATCACGTATATCCATAGAAAGCATCAACTCTGGATTTCTCTCAAATATGTAATGCATACTGTAAGTCCCATCCTCCAAATCTTGAAAAAGAATTTTCAATTCACTTTTCAGTTGGTCACTCACTGTCAAATTATGATATCTAAATCCATTTTTAAAAGAAAAAATAATATTTTGATATCTTTCTAGTTGACTTTTAAAACTTTCTATACTACTAAAAGTGAGTTTAGAATTTCCCTGAATTTCTTCACTATATAAGTAGAATAGCTCCTCTGCGTTTAAATACTTTTGTAAATCTCTATTTTTGTAGAGTACATCTATCACAGCGTTCTCTCTAGTAAGTTCCTTTAATCCATGACTAGTTAAATAGAGTTTGGAGTCATGTAGAAATGATTTTTTTTGCTCATCCGTAAAGTTTCCACTGGCTATTTTATGAGTTATGTCCTTATCTCCCTTTTTATAGAGCAAGGACAATAACTCGTAAACTCTCCCATCACTACAAAAATAATCCTTAAACACTTGCAAAGATATATCATACTCAGTAAACAAACTGCTGTATTCTTCAACTTCTACTATTCTAGGTAAGTTAGATACAAATCTTTTTAAGACTTGTCTTACCCGCTCTCGGCTTACTCCGAACTCATCGCCAATTTCCCGTAATGTTTTTCCTGAAATCCTTTTTTCAAAGTAAGATTTATTATCTATATCCAATAGTAAAAATTCATCCAAGGTATAACGTAGTGTGCCACCCGATTCTTCACTTGGTCTCTGTTCAATATAGTAATCCTCGTTTAAATTAAAATATTTTTTTAACTCTTCAATGTAACAAATATTATTAAAAGCAAGGATATAGCCTGAATTGTCTTTCGTTCGAATAATAAAGCCTTCATCAGACAAGTCTTGTAATATCTCAGCAGATAAATTCTGTTTCTCAACTTCTGAATCAGTTACAAATGTATTTTCTAAGAAGTACCTAAAATTCTTCCATTTATCAATCTCGATTTGATGGTTTACAAGCGTCTCTTTAAATGTATCAATTTGAATTCTTGCCTTTTTAGAAGAGGCAAGTAACCCTTTTTCTTTCCAATCAATAACATCTAATAGATTTGATAATTCACTAATTGTATCAGCTTGTTTATATATCTTATTTGAGTCAACTTTAGTCCCATTCGACTCAAGCAAATATAATTCATCAAATATATTTGGTATCCTAGCAATTGTTTCTAATGAATTATATAAATATTCCTTTAGTTTCTTTTGTTTGTTAGGAGTATATTTCTCTGATAGCTTGGGGTTATACTCTAAAAATAAATCTAATAATTCTAAATCATCTTCACTTAATGTGGTTGCCAATTTTGACTTCAATCCAAATCGTCTCAAAAAGTATATCGAAACGCTCATTAGCTATAGCTCTCCTATTTTTATCTGCCTTATCTCAATAAATATATGATATATTATACCTCATTCTATTGTATCAGATAACTTTTTTAAAGTCTGTCTAATTTTATGTTTTCTTTTTTACATAATATGAAGTTAGGTTTTTTATCTCTTTATTACCCTCTGAATATCATATCAATGTTCGGACAATGTCATATTATTTTTAAAATCTATGTTTAACGAATGGTGGCTATACTCAAATACCCTTATATTTTTCATCTCCTTCCTTTGTTTCACTTTAAAAACAAAATAATGATTCCTTCCATCTTTAGCATTTTCCTGATTTAATCTGAAGTAGTTAGTGTGACATAACGCCATCGTTCGAAGAATATCATCAGTCAAAAATGTTAATGGAACGCTCATATTAGAATATCTTTGAAAATCTTCCTCAAAATGTGAGTAGCTTTCAGAAAAGTAATCAATTTGTAAATCACCTGCGTATAAATTCCTTCTATCCATTTTTTCTTCCTTCTTTCAATGGCATAAAATTCCCAACAACGATACCTACTACTCGTGGATCCTCATCATAGGAGATAAAGATATCATCATATCTTGGATTAATAGAAACTAAGCGTAAACCTTCTTCTTCACGGTAAACTCGTTTAATATAGGTTTGGTTATTGCATACTACAGCATAGACTGCTCCATCATAATCAAAACCTGTCTCACGGATAAGAGCTACTGAACCATTATGATATTTGGGTTCCATGGAATCTCCAAAAACCCATGAAGCAAAATCATGAGCTAGTTCTTCATCAAAGTAGACGATATCATAGTCCCTATCATCGTAAACCGATGCACCAATACCAGCAGACATTTTTTCGTATACATGGTACTCATAGAGATTTTCTGAAACTGATACTATTTGTTGAGTTTTCTCTTTTTGCACCAACTCACGAGCATATTCTACTACTTGATTTTTACTTTTATTCGACAATGTATTATACAGACGAACAATCTCAATTTCTGTAAAATATCCCATTGGTACTTTAAGTATTTTTTCCAACTGTTTTACTTTATCTTTAGATGGTGTTTTTATTCCACGTTCCCATGCTGAATATGCTTGATAGCTGATTCCTAATTGATCTGCAATATCTTTTTGAGTCATTTTTAACTCTTTTCTACGAGCTTTTAGTTTTTCTGGTTGATACATAGTTTACCTCACATTAATAGTAACTGTATTTCTGCCTTTTTTCTTGCCTCTTCATCTGAGAATTTTTCTGTATCCCAAACATATGCAATCGACTTCCCTTTATTATAAATAAGCCACGTCTTCAGATTGACATTACTTGCTTTGATTGCTTTCCAATTATTTTGATTCAATAAAGCTGGATATTCCTGACTGGTTGTAAATCCTGCTTTACTAACTCTCTGCTTAATCTGGTTAATAAGGGAAGGTTGAAACTGATTGAATTCCTCGATAATTTTTTCTCTAATATCATGAAACAAACGAAAAATAGAATCATTCTTCCCTCCGATATAGGCCTCAACCGCTTGTTTGATTTCACTATCTTTATCAGGATAATATTCCCGTAAAAAGTCCAAAAGACGAAAAAATAAAGCCTGTTTTGAAACTTCAAGACTATTTTGCACTTGATGGAAGGTATCGCAACTATAGTATATTTTTGATAAAAGGACAATATCTGGCATCAATACCACAGCCGAAAAGATATTGGCCTCTCGTTCCAGCACATCTTCTTGGTTATCTACAGACTCCGCAAAATAAAAACAGTTATGTTCTAGAATAAAATGTCCTAACTCGTGGCATAGGGTAAAGTTTTGCTTCACTTTTGGGTTATCTCTTTCATAAGAGAAACTAGTTCCCAATTTATCAACTACTGTCAAGCCTTCTATCTTATGATTAGAAAAGTGGTGGCTAATCACTTGAATTTGGTTCTCCTGAATACAATTTTGAAAAAAATAAGAGAATTTATAACTCAGTAACGAAATATCTCCATCCTTCATATACTGGTATAATACTTGCTTTGTTGCATTACTTACTCTTGTATACAATTCATCCAAAGAATAGTACCTCCTTTAAGTATAGATCACACAACTAAACCAATTTGGTTTAGTTTATTGTATAAAAAAAGTGAACGAATGTCCACAATAAGCTTTAGTCAAATTTAGCATTAGAATATTCTTTTGCAGCTGACTCTTTATCAAAAATAATATTATTTGTTCTATCACGAACATCATCAATTGAATAAGTAAACTCTTGATATTCAGGATTAATTTGATTCACAAAGCTATAAAATATGCCGTACTGAGTAGAGTGTTCTTGTTGATATTTTGGTATTCTGATATGCAACTCATGAATTCTATCACTTTTAATTACTTTATTCCTACTTTTTAAAACTACTCTATAAGATAATACGCAACTTTCATCAACGTAAACTGCAAATCCAATTTGTGATGTCTCTGAAATATTTTTAGTACATGATAGTTCAATCTCTTTAATATTTCCACTAAGATTAAAGAATGGAGTCCACTGATTTTGGGCTAATGAAAGTACACGTGGTTTCTTTATAAATTTACTAGCCTTACGATCAAATATTAATAATTCGCTAAATATTGATCTACTTGAAGTTTTAAAACTAACCAATAGTGTCGAATATCCTATATTCTGGTTAAAAAAATCATAAAAATCGGATAAATCTAGTATGTATTTACTTGTCACATTACCAGGTTTAATGTATTTGGTTTGGATTTGATCATTTCTTAATATTTCTTTTTCTAATGTAGCACTTTTTTCTGCTGTTATTTCCAAACTAATTTCTTCTGACTTACCAGTAATATCTCCGTTATTGTATGCAATTAGAATAAATTTTTGAATATCCGACTTGAAACCACCATCATATCTAATATCTGGGAACCGCTTAGGCTTCTTGAGAATATCAATCAACTGTATTGATGTAATAGTATCTTTATTTAAACTTTTTAATGTTATCTGATTATAAATATAATTAGAGTATATGCTATTGAGACTATCTACTCTTTCAAGCTCTCCATTTTCCCCGTTAATATTAAATAATTCTTCACCTTCAATGGTAATTTTTTTGCGTCTATTATATTTATCTTTAAGCCAAAAAACACCTATAGTTGATAATGCAGAAATGCTGAGAATTTTATTCACAATATTGTCAAATATAAATTTTTTCATTTGTTTTTAAATGCCTTTTTCCGTTCTTCCATAAACTCAATTAGTTCTTTTTTAAAAACTTTCTTCTCTTCAT
>ERZ773263.766-NODE-766-length-21275-cov-6.385344_pt1 | contig 21275 bp, 22 predicted proteins | sample MGYA00511076_ERZ773263 | MGnify/ENA primary metagenome ERZ773263 (study PRJEB29015, sample SAMEA2738155) | human oral metagenome | biome: human oral; feature: human-associated habitat; material: saliva | place: China | collected 2195 ... | reverse complement strand
TCCACAAAGGTGTATACCTCAACGAAGATGGTTCTGTGAACTTGTCTAAACTTGAATTCTTCTCACCAGGTGCTAACCCATCTAACAAAGCTAAAGGTGGATGGTTGCAAAACTTGAACTCACTTGCTAGCCTTGACTTTGGTTACGCAGCTGACGGTATCTCATTGACAACTCAAGTTTCTCCACGTGCTCTTGGTAAGACTCGTGACGAACAAGTTGATAACTTGGTAACAATCCTTGATGGTTACTTCGAAAACGGTGGACAACACGTTAACTTGAACGTTATGGACTTGAACGATGTTTACGAAAAAATCATGTCAGGAGAAGACGTTATCGTACGTATCTCTGGATACTGTGTAAACACTAAATACCTCACACCAGAACAAAAGACTGAATTAACACAACGTGTCTTCCATGAAGTTCTTTCAATGGATGATGCATTGAGCTAATACATTGGAAAAGAGGAGAACGATAATTCTCCTCTTTTATTATATTGCAAATTAGCCCACATCATGCTATAATTATATTGAAAGTCAGAAAGGTAAAAACATATGATTATCACAACTACTCCCAATATTGAAAACCATCCAATCGAAGAATACGAAGGTATCGTATTCAGCGAAGTCATCGCAGGTGTTAACGCAATCAAAGACTTGGCCGCTGGCTTCCGTGACTTCTTTGGCGGAAGAAGTCAAAGTTACGAAGATGAACTATTGAAAGCGCGTAAAGAAGCTTTGTTTGAATTAGAAAAACGAGCTGAAAAATTAGGTGCTAACGCCATTGTCGGAGTCAAAATAGACGTTGAAACCGTTGGTACAGGAAGTATGCTCATGGTTGTTGCGACAGGTACTGCGGTTAGAATTAACTAAAAAGTGAGGTCATTTTATGACTACTTTAACTCAATTAACCCTAAAAGAAATTGCAAACTTAATTTTAGTCATTCTTTTTTGGCTAACACCTACAATATATGGACTGGGAACATTAATTTACTTCATTGTCCAATTTAAAACGAAAAACACTAAAAATAAGAAAATTTCCATTACCCTTTTAGGTTTTAATTTTCTTAATTGTTTATGGGCATGGATGTCATTATTCTTGTTCATCATGTTACTATGGGGAGCGCCAGTAACTGAGACTTTCATTTGGATAGGATTAATAATCCAAGGATTTTTCAGTTATATCATACCATTTATAAATTTAACGCTATATTTGCATACCGCCGAGCGCATTCCCCATCCAAACAAAGTTTGGGTGGAGTAAGCGAGGCATACTAGTTGATTCCCTGATTTTTAATATAAGCTGTCACAGCGTCATGAGAACGTTCAGAATCTGTACTAATAAAGTAAGAGCGTGACCAAAAATAAGGTTTCCAATAGTAGGGTTCCAGAAATTCTGCAAACTCTTTTCGCAAGAGACGAGAAGTTGCCGTTTTGTAAGAATTCACTAATTTGCTAAGTTGGACCTGAGGTTTTGCACTAAACAAAATGTGAACATGGTCTTTATCCGTATTGATTTCTAGCACCTTACAATCGAAGTTGCTTTCAAACAATCGATAGGTATGTCGTAACAAACTCGCTTTAACCTCGTCGGTTAAAACCGGGTGGCGATACTTGGTTACAATGACCAAGTGATATTCCAAATCGAAAACAGCGTGTAAATTTTTATCAATCATAGCGGTTACTCCTTGATTTTATGAATGTATTTTGATATAATAAAGGTAGGAACTAAATAGGTCCCTAACTACTTTAATCATAACAAAAAGAAAGGAGGATGTCAAGATGCGCATCACAAGTTCTTATGGAATGAAATTGACAGGTGATTTGACGGCGTTAGAAACCTCAATTCGAGTTTATCGCCAAGCTCTTAGTTTCATTATTCCACTCATCAATGATGAGTGGGAAACGTTGAGTCAATGTGAGTATACCAATCAAAAGTACAACTTGATTGAGAAATGGATTCACTCCACCGCGAAGAATCAAGCTCGCTTTGATTTTGATGAACAGTTTCCGAAATTTCCAACTTACCTTAGAAGAAGTGCTATTGCAAAAGCTCTTGGCATCGTCTCTTCTTATCGTAGTAACTTGAAAAACTGGGAAGAGGAACCAAAAGGTCAAGAACCAAAATTGAGTTTGAACCACTATGCCTACCCAGCTTATTACAAGGGGAATTTATTTAGAAATTTTGACCCTGTTCATCAAACCATTGAACTCAAAGTGTTTAAAAATGGCGACTGGGTTTACGAAGTTTATCAACTAAAAACATCTGATTGCACATACTATGAAACCCATTTAACAGGCAAGAAACAAAACGTTCCGGTTATTCAGAAGAACGGGCGTCGTTTTTATGCTACCTTTTCTTATGAGGAAGAAACTGTTCTTGTACCTGAAGAATCCATCCGCAAGGTCTGCGCAGTGGATTTAGGGTTAGGAACGGACGCTACTTGTTCAATTATGAATGAAGACGGTACGGTTTACGCGAGACACTTCGTGTCGTTTAGCGAAGAGCACGACCGACTTAATACACAACTAGGGCGTATTAAACGCAATCAAAAACGAGGTTCCCGACACAATAGAACGCTATGGCGAAAAGTGGCTGGAATCAGCCAGGATATCGCTGATAAAACTGTCAAGGCTATCCTTGAGTTTGGAAATGAGCATGGAGTGGACGTTTTTGTCCTTGAGTATTTAGACTTTAAGGGTAAAAACGCTGTTAAACGCGCCCATTTCTGGCGATACAAACGCATTTATAAGGTTTTGACTCAAAAAGCCCATCAACACGGATTGCGAATTGCACGTGTCAACGCGCGTAATACCAGTCGTTTAGCGTTCGATGGGTCAGGATGGTCACAACGGGGACGAGAAATCACACTCGATACCCCTTATGCGCTCATGCGATTTACAACAGGCAAAATGTACAATGCGGATTTAAACGCATCTTATAACATTGGTGCTCGGTACTTCATCCGACACCTATTAAAAACCGTTACGGCGACGCAACGGTTAGCACTTGAGGCAAAAGTTCCTCAGTTAGCTAAGAGGAGCACCTGCACCTTGTCTCACCTCATTAACCTAAGAAGTGAACTAGCTGTTTTAATGGCTAGAACTCAGGCTTAGGTTGTATGGTGAGAGAAGGAAGTCTGTCATCAGGAAGAAGCTGAAATCGCGGAACCTGACGGCAGAAGCGCCATCCAAACGAAGTTTGGGTGGTGAGGCTTCACATCAAACGTCAAAAATAAAGTCTAACTAGAAATAGTAGACTTTTCTCAATTAGAAAGGATAAAATATGAAAAATTATATCACCTTAGCATTTTGGAACAAAACAACGGACGAAGAAGTAACTATCCAAATCGAAAAATCAAATATCACAACATTCCGACTATATAACATTACAAATACGTTACGCCTAAAACACGGCGAATACATACCTAGTTTAGTAGTAAATCAATACCATATAATAGCCAAAACAAATGATATGATTAATGAAACTATACAAAATTACGTGTTAGATGAAATTTCAATATATGAAAATGATAACCTATCAGAACGATTTTCTGTGAAACTAGATAATCCGAATAAAGAATATAAATATGAAAATAGCACATTGGAATTATTAGCACTAGAAAATTAACGAGTACACAGCACTAACATTACAACAACTCTTGACAACAGTTTAACTTTTTGTTAAACTATAATTACCAAGGGATAATACCCTAATAAAAAAAACAAAAAGGAAGGTTAAATTATGCCTAACATTTTTCTCATAATCGTAATTGCGATTGTTGTTATAGGATTCCTATTCATATTAGGAGCAGGATTCGTATCAGCTAGCCCTGGAGAAATTAAAGTTATCTCCGGACCACGCGGACAACGTGTATTACACGGTAAAACAGGTTGGAAAATTCCAATATTAGAACGTGTCGATTCAATGACCGCAGGAATGATTTCAGTCGATGTCAAAACATCAGACTTTGTTCCAACAAACGACTACATCAACATTAAAGTTGATGCCGCTGTTAAAGTTAAAATTGGTACAGAAAATCCAGTATTGTTCCAAGCAGCCACACGTAACTTCTTGTACAAAACATCGGATGAAATTGCTGACGAAATCCGTGACACTTTAGAAGGTCATTTACGTTCTATTATCGGACAAATGGAATTATCCACAATCGTAACTGACAGGTCAAAATTTGCAGAAACAGTACAAAACAATGCTAAACAAGACTTAGAAGAAATGGGTCTTGAAATTGTTGCCTTTAACATCCAAGGTTTGAATGATAACAATCATGTTATTGAAAATCTCGGAATTGACAATACTGAAAAAATCCGTAAAGAAGCCGCTAAAGCTAAAGCGATAGCTCAACAAGAAATAGCTCAACAACAAGCTGAATCTGACAAACTCGCAAATGATGCTCGTGTGGAAGCTGATTTAGAAATTGCTCAAAAACAAAATGATTTAGCTAAAAAAGAAGCAGCTCTTAAAGCAGAAGCTGATACAGAACGTGCAAAAGCAGACGCGGCCTATGAAATTCAAAAAGAAATTCAACGTAAAGAAATTGAACGTCAATCAGCCGAAGCTAATATTGTAAAAGAAGAAAAACAAGCTGAAGTCAAAGAACGAGAAGTTCTTGTTCGAAAACAAACACTTGCAGCTGAAATTGAAGCCAAAGCCGACGCTGAAAAATACGCACGTCAACAAGCCGCTGAAGCTGAAAGACTAGAACGTCAAGCAAAAGCCGAAGCTGAATTGTTCGAAACTCAAAAAGAAGCAGAAGCAAAACGTGCAATCGCCGAAGCGAATAAGTTTGCGCAACTTCAAGACGCTGAAGCAATACGAGCAAAAGGGGAAGCTGAAGCCGAAGCTATTCGTGCTAAACTTGCTGCTGAAGCTGAAGGTTTAGACAAGAAAGCTGAAGCTATGAAGAAATATGGAGAAGCTGCCATCACGGAGATGCTTGTCAAAGCCCTTCCCGACATTGCAAAAGCCGTTGCTACACCACTTTCAAATGTAGATTCTATCACTATGTATGGTGAAGGAAATTCATCTAAAATGGTCGGAGATATTATGACCACTATGAATCAAGTAACAAGTGGAATGGGATTAGATGTCAAAGAACTAATCACCGCAACCTTAACAGGTCGTCGTATGGGAGAAGCACTAGCAGAAACGACAAAAGATGTAACACCAGAACCAAATAGATAAACTAAAAATAGATAAACCGTATTGTTCAATACGGTTTATTTTTATATTAAATTTAGAAAGAAGTCGTATGGAAAAAACATATAAAGTGAAACTATATCATATTAATGACCACAGTAAGAATCTAAACAATAAACTCTTCACTAAAAAAGAACTTATTCAATATATTAACACTATTACCCCCCATCATATCGTACACAATTGATGACGCCATCTCAAATTTAAAACAATATGAAAAATGGGACATTATTGAAACCTATATTGATATCGATAATGATGATATTGCTGGTAATGTAAAACCCGATAATACCTTTACCAAAACATTAGAATTCGGTGAATTTGATAATGTTGTGAACAAAGATGAAAACATCATAGCAAACTTTTCAACATTAAATGATGAACAAAAATTAACAATTTGTACATTTATTGATAAAAATATCAAATTACTTGCTGATACACACTCTCAAAACAAACCTAATATTGTAACAAATCGATGTATAGACATAATTAATGATTTAGTCTATGAATTATTTCTAGCAGATAGTGAAGATGATATTAAATGTGTAATAAAACAAATGAATATTTTTAATAAGATTAACAATCAAAAATTACTTGCATTGCTTAATGAGACAATAGAAAATTTAACGGTAAAGGAATTATTATCAAAAGAAGATGAATACATCAATCCAATTTCAAACAATTATTGGAATAAAATTATCACAGAAAGCAACCAATAAAGACAAATCAAACACAAAGCTAGAGAATATCAATAAACTCTAGCTTTGTGTTGGTTATATATTACAGCTCATTTGTTATTTTGATACCGATAATCCATTATCCAATCCATCAATAACATCAACAAAGTCAGCAATTGTTTTGCCATCATCAACAACAGGAGCCTCAACCGCATTTACCTCATCAACAACTAAACGGTCTTTAAATCCTTCTTGATTTCGGTCAGGATAAGATGCACGCGCATATGTTTCGGCTCTAACTAAATCAGCTTCAGACAACTCTAAATATGGCAGAATTTCAATAACAGCTGATTTTGTCAACTGACCATCAACATTTGCTAACGCTCTTTCAGCCTTATCCGCATTTTCTAAAGAATCAATCCGTAAGAAAATATCAATAACTTGTGGAGGTAAAGCTGCAACACCTTCAAGAGTCAAGTCATTAAATTGCACATTAAAGTTTGTTAAATTTTCCACAAACTCTTCGGCAATCTGACGTTCAGCTTGCTCGTTATACATTTCTTTATATTCAGCTAAGACCTCTTTGAACTCAGGTGATTGCATATATGTTTTTGTAAAACCACTGTTTGGAGTATTATTGTCAATATTTATTTGTTCGACAAGATAATCAACCAATAATTCACGGTCACCATTTTGTTCATTTAAAGGGGTTACTTTTGTTTTCACCATTCTAATACCTCATTAGAGACTGAGCGTCTCTGCTTCTTTTTTCTTTTTATCTATATCAATTAAAGCTTCATCTTCTAATTTTTTCAAATCATCCGTAATACCCGGAGTAAGGGCTTCACGTTCAACTTGATGGCGAAGCTTATCTCTATCAACGCTATGCCCTAATTCTTCCTCTAGACGAGCCATCAGCAACATTTCATAATTAAACAATTGTTGCAGCATATCTTGAGACTGAGCAGGCTCTTTTGGTTCTTCAATACCTGTAACTTTAGGAGCATCTTCAACAAGAGATTCTGCTCGTTCTAACATCGTTTTTGTCATCCCAATACGAGTAACATCTTCGCGAATCGGGTCAAATAGTTTTGCATAACGAGGGTCAATTGTTGCCAAATCAATCTCATCATCTGCTGTATACATACGATTATCCTTCAAATCAACAACAGCAATTACAGGCTTTAACTGATATCCCAATTTTTTCATTTTAATATTGAATGAGGAATCCCTTTCCATCATTTTATAAAGAGTTTTATTGTATTCAGTTTGCAAGAGAAACTCCTTTCATATTATCTAAATCTTTCAAATCCTCATCAGTTAGCTCAGTCGATTTACCTGCGGAAAGAAGAATATTTTCATCAACAGCTCCAGATAAATCACGAAGGAATGAATCTAAATCACGAGCTCCATTGCGTAACTCTGTTGCAATTTGTTGCAATCTATGTTCTTTTTCCCTATTAATACGAGATTCAGTATATTCCACCTGCCATTCTGGGCGATTATCCTCACGAAACGCAAACGTGCCATCTAATCTTAAAGGAATCGGCATAGACGCTTGATTTAACGGAAACAGCTCATTAGCTGAACCAAATTTCAAATCCATATGGTCAAGAGAAATTTCTTTTCTACTCATAGCAAGAAGAGCATCATCGATACCTTTTTGTTCAGGGTCCCAACTCATAACCGCAATATTACCATCGGTATATTGAGCTAATTCGTTAAAAGATTGATGGATACCTTTCGCAACATTCAAGTTCGTACGACCATCAGCGTCCATAGCAATAATCGTTTTTTCAATTGGATAGTCACCATAAATTCGACCCACCGATTCCACAAATGCTTTTGCGACCCCAGGTACTTGAGCTACAATAATACCATTATCACCTGATATTTCAGACGCCAATTCTTGACAATTTTCATGACCCAAATACTTTGCAGTAATACGACCTTTAAGAGCCCCCTCAACAACTAAAACATTATACTTACCGTTTTCATGTTTAGGTTCTTTAGCGACAATAAACCCCGCATTAGAAGGTGCAACAACTTTCGAAACATCTTCAGAACCAACCATGTTACCTTTAGCAGGCCACATATATTTCGCACCACTCATAGGCTTCAAACTGCCAATTATATCAGGAATATCATAACCCCTAGCAACCAATACGTCCTTGATTTCTTTTTTCAATGGACTTGTGAATTCTCCCGCAGAGTCTTCCATAACAACCTCTTTATTATTAGCAGATTTAATGCGGAGGTTAGATGGTGCTCCATCTTTCATAAAGTTATAGGTTTTTGACACTTTATCATAAATTTCACTCTTTTGAATAGAAATACCGTCTTCAGATTTTGCTTTAATGACGCAGTTAAACCCTTTCACATCGGTTCCGACTTGAAATTTAGCCATATCTCCATTAGGATTACGCATAGGAATAATATATCCATCTGCACCCATAGTACTTAAGTTGATAGGGTCTTCCGCAATTACATTGTCACCAGCTTTGAACGTATAGCCATTAAATTGTTTTGCTAGAATTCCACTCATACCGAGAAAATCATCATTATATAACCCAGGTGACAAATTGGTTTTACTTTTCCAAGACCACATATCTTTAATATCAGCATCCGTTAATCCACGAGACGGGTCTAAAAGTAATCCTCTATGGTCTTCAACACCATATTGACCATTTCCTAATGGCATTGTGACACTCATTTTATCCCATACAATAGACTGATGTTTTTCCCACGCAGTTTCAGAAACAGCATCGAACTGAGATTTCTTTTCTAGTACATCATGGTCACTCGCAACATATCCATCGCCGGCATTAATATCGAAAACAGGAACGTTCTTTCCTTTACCTTTATAACCGACATTTAAAACGTAAGCTTCATCAAGAGTTATATCAACAAGAGGAGCTTCGTGTTCATTTGCTAGTTTTGCGATTTGATTTGTTAAGAGATTCATACTCTTAAAAGTATTACGCGTTTCATGTAAATTTTTATGGTCGAATTGGAGAGCCACCCAGTCATAATCACGCCCGGAAAACGCCTCTTTCAATTTTGATATGTTTATATCCCAAGGGTCAACAGGTGAAATATCAACCCAATTCGGATTAGAATTAGATTTATTTGAAAATCGAACACCTAAAGGTTTAGTATACTCCATTATATTACCTTTCTAACGCTATAGAGCCTGTCAACTCGGACAAGCTATCTTCCAATCCGTGCGCCATATCAGCAGTTTCTTCCTGAATATTTAATTCGATACCCACTGCTTGATAGACTGAACGAACAAAGTCTTGTTGGTCACTTGATAACTTAGAAAATTCCATACACACCTCCTAAAGAGAGAGGTCAATTCCCATTGAATTGACAATGTCATCAATATCAATAGAGTTCACCACATTCGCAACATTATCAGACGTAGACTCAGTTGGTTTATGCGTGACCTGACTAACCGATTCAACATGTTGAGTTTTCGGCGTTTCAATAGTAGGAAGTTCATCCAGAATAGAATCTAAGGCTACATCATTCGTTACTGACGCTGAAGGTTTGTCTGAGACAATAGCTGTATTTTTACCAAAATTCATATTAGCAGAAAGCCCCATTGATTCTTTCAAAGAATTCAATTGTTCAATAAAACGACTTGCTCTTTCATTCAACGCTGTAAGTCGTTGTCCCATATCTTTAAAACTCATATTAAGCTCCTTTATTATACTAATCAGATGGTTTTCCATCTTTACATCTTATATTATACCACATAGATAGAGAGAGCGCAAATCTATAAAACTTTTTGCCATGAGGTATTGCAAACTTAACCAATACGTGATACAATAATCATATAATAGAAAACAAGCGTAAGCTAATGATAGGAGACACAAATGATTACAGAAATTAAAGAAAAATGTAAAGAATACAATATTCCATTAGAACTTAAAGAACCAGCAAGCGCTGCAAAACTTGTTAATTTAGCGTTAACAATGGGATACACACCTATAGGAGAAGAAGTCGACGGTGTAATTCACCCATATGGAACAGAAGACTCTGTAGTTGTTCAATTACGACAAGATTTAAACGCATATAATAATGGAGTATATTTCTATAAAGAAGTAAACGGTGCTTATGTTTTAGAAGTCTTAATTCCAAACACAGCCGACAAGAAAGACCTAATCACCAAAACAGTCGCTAATCTAGAAAATTATATTGAAACACTAGACACCGCTGACCTAGATGTATATGACACAATACGAGTGTTTTCACATGTTGTAGCAAACACCACCGTTAAACAGTTGGCTAAAGCTCTATTCCCAGATAACGAACTAAAACAATTCCATTTTGTTGATATCTATTATCCACGATTTTTATCAAACATGGCACGTTATCATTTGGGAGACAAAGACCTAAGAGAGGAAACCGTGAATACAGAGCCCTTTGTTGTCAAACTTATGATTGACGGAAATGAAGAGCTTGGTTTAACAGCCTCGCCCGAAACCACACCTAAAAAAGAAAGTGATATTAAAGATGAATAAAAAACAAAAAATGATAGTGGGAAGTTGGGGTCTAACCCTCTTCACACTAATCTTATTCTTCATACTAAATAACTTCACACAATCTATATTGTTCTTGATTTTATCATTAGCATTAGCGATATTTACATCAGTCCAAACCATTAAAACATATAAAACTCCAATAAGCATAACATCCGTCATCCCTATTGCAATTTTAGCCATCATGGCTATCTCAATTGTTTTACCAGCATCAACAGATGACGAAAAAGGAAACATAAAAAAAGATACAGTGTATGTCACATGGAATCCGAATTGTGAATATTGTAAAATCAGTCATTCTGCTATGAATTATGCTGTCAACACCTATAGACTGAAACATCCCACTCAAAAAGTACAAGTTGTCGAAATTAATGATGAAAAAGATGAGTTGACACCATTAGCAAAAGGTTTAGACCACGCCCAAGAACATTTTGGTTCAGTAACGCGCTTACGTGGAGAAAATAACGTTGTCGATGAACGACCATATACAATGCAAGATGAAAACGGAACACCTCTGGCTCAATCACCAGATTATATTTATGAGTTAATAAAAAAACAACATGAACAATAAAATATATACTGACGGTTCCTATAGAGATGGTAAAGGTACCTTTGCAATTGACATATATAATGATATCCAAAGAGTAAAAGAAATAACCGCTATTTGTGATGCAAATTCATCGAATAAGACAGAGTTATTAGCTGTACTATATGCGTTACATCAAAATAAAGGAATGCCTGCGAATTTGTATACAGATTCAAAGTACGTACATGACATTGCAAATGGTAAAATGAAAGCAAAAGCAAATAAAGAGTTATGGGCTCTATACCCACAGCTCAAAGGAGACGTAAACATTTGTTATGTCAAAGGGCATGATAAATGTTTGCGTAATAATCGTGTGGACAAACGCGCTCATACGAAACTTAAAACAATATTTAGATAGGAAACAATATGTTAGGAAAAACACACAAAGCTTTTGCCCTCGCTACTACAGCTGGGGCAATTCTTTTATATCATAAAGTAACAGGACATTCTTTACCCGCAGATTTATTAACTTCGGGAGCGGATACAAGTCTAAACCCACTAGAGTTAGTTGCTACCCCATCAAACCAAATTTCAACTACCTTAATCATGACAAACCTTTTACTAGGTTCATTGCCTGGTAGTGAATTTCCAGATTTAGACCAAAAATTAGGAATACCACATAGAACATGGACTCATACCATTTGGATGGTTATATTAAGTGTACTAGCGACTTGGGCAGTCGCAACCATGTTACCACTACCCGTCTTTATTAAAACTGGCTTTGTCATTCCATTATTCATTGGATTCACCATTGGATTATTATCTCATTTAATTGGTGACGCTTATTCAACCAGCGGTATAGCGTGGTTCTATCCCTTTGAAGGATATGTGACATATATGGGCGGAGCAAAAGTCAAAAAAGGATTTCGTGGACCATTTGTACCTATTTATAAAGTGGGCACACGATTATTTGGTATCATACCGGGTTGGCTTCCATGGGGAGCTCTTGCTATCTGGCTAATTATCTTATGTTATATTAGTCTGGGCTAAATTAGGTCTTGCAATTAAAACAACTTTATGGTAAACTAAAATAAAAGCAAAGGAAAAAAAGAATATATGCAACAAATAAAACGAAGTAAGAAAACATTTGCCTCGGCCTCTTTGGCCGTAATAGTAGCAAGCGTGGTACCTGTATTCACTGTAAGCGCGGATACAGACCAGACAACACAAAACCAACAAGTGAGAGAAACAGCTTTGAAAGTTAAATTACTCAATGAAAAATCAAAACACTTGGTTAATCTTCAAAAAGTAAATCCTGAGTTATACAAAGAATTAACAGCAAAAGCTGAGGCAGAAGACGCGAAATCACAAGAAGCTGTTGAAAAACAAAAAGAAAACGATGACGCAGTTAAAGAAGAGCAAAGCGTTGACCAATCGAAAGATACTCCTGAAAACAAAAAAGACGACAACCAAGTAAACAACATCACACAACCTACAGGTGAAATCCAATTTGGTGCAGATGGTTTACTAATCGAACAGTCATCCGCATTGGCACAACAAGCCGTTAACGGGTTATTAGGTATACCAGGACATAGTAATGGTCAATGGGTGCACAACAACGGATTAGATGCTATTATTAATCAACTAAGTGTACCTGAAGCGGTATGGGTTATTCACCAAATAGAAGGTGACGGCTTTGGACAAACCGGAGATGGATACGCAGGATACGACACACCAGAGAGTCATCGTAACTTCTATCAAAAACAAGTAGTCAATCGCTTCGGTGGTTCTGTGCATGAGTTGTTAAGACACTGGGGAACTTATTCATACGGAGGATATTAAGCGGAAAACCGCTTTCTCTTCCGTCTCGATTACTATTATATTATAGGAAGGCCGCATGTTAAAATTTTTAAAACGAAGTGCCATTATACTAGGAATACTTCTAGCAATCGGCACAGCTACAACAACGACAATTGTCTTTTTAGAACTGCAAAAATTACCAAAAATAGAGGCTGCTCGTCTCAATACATTTGGTAACAGTCAAATTACAGACAAAAATGGAACAGTCATATGGAGAGAAACGGCTTTAATCTCTCAACCAATGACATACGAACAAATTCCAGAGCTATATCGGGATGCGCTTATCGCAACGGAAGATAAAGATTTTTGGAAAAATCACGGATTCTCATGGAAAGGATTAGCTAACGCAATCATTGGTACCGTTCGTTCTAAAATCAATAAGAATTATGACGCCCGTGGTGGTTCAACAATTGAACAGCAATTAATTAAAAACACCTATTACGAACGAGGGGCCTTAACATCAACATTCACGCGTAAAATCGGTGAACTATTTTTATCCAAACAATTAGATGAAAATTACTCTAAAAAAGAAGTGCTAACATTTTATGTCAATAAATTAGAGTTTGCGGAAACCGCTGTTGGTGTTGCCGCCGCAATGAATGTGTATTTTGGAAAGACTCCTGAAGATTATAAAGAAAGAACCCCTGAAAATATTGCCGAGCAAGCATATCTTGCAGGACTTGGTCAATCACCTACAACCTATAACTTATATACAAACCCAGAAGACGCCTCTGAGCGGACTCAAACCATCTTATATATTATGGAAAAAAATGGTATTATAACAGCAGACGAAGCTGAAGAAGCACGTAAAGTTGATTTGACAAAACAATTGAAAGAACGTTTTCATGTCGCAGAAGAAGTACGTCAGCAAAATATAAAATATAAAACATACACTGATGGTGTTAAAGCACAATTAAATCGTCTAGGATATGATACAACCAAAGCCACTCTCAATGTTAAAACATTTTTAGACCCAAACACATTTGATGCTATTAAGGAAAAAGCTTTAAATATGAGAGTACAAAGTGAAGACCAACAGCTAGCGGTTACCGTTATTGATGCCAATGGTATTGTAGTAGGCATGGTTGGCTCACGAAAAGACGATGATGAGTTAAACAGAGCCATTCAACGAACACGTTCATCAGGCTCATCGATGAAGCCGTTCACCGCATATGGACCATTATTTGAATATTTTGGTGATAGTTATAGTACTGCAAGTTTAATGTCAACAGCAAACTACCAATATCCAGGCTCATCCGCGGTCATGTTTAACTGGGGTAATTATACATACGGGGATAGAACACTCCAAGATTCTTTACGATTATCATTAAATACCCCTGTAGGTCGTATTGACGACCAAATTTTAGGTTCAAGTAGAATGAAAACATTCTTACATGGACTCGGTCTCGATGTACAAGATACATATTCATCAGTGGATGGTATTGGTTTAAATATTTCCACACTACAAGCGGCAGCTGCTTATAACGCTATAAACAACAAAGGTATTTACACAGAACCTCGTTTTATAGATACAATTACATTTGCAGATGGCTCGGTAAAAACAATAGAGCCTGAATCTCGTAGAGCAATGAGAGAGTCAACAGCATTCGTATTAGCACAAATGTTAAGAGGTGTCCCGCAACAAGGATTCACAGCACCATTTGCCGAAATTAGTCAATATGCCGGATACGCAGGTAAAACAGGTACAGTAGCCTTTGATGCGAGTGTAAATCCACCGGCAACATACGGAATTGGTGGTTCAGATGCGTGGTATGATTCAATTACAAATGGAGGTTACTCTATAGCAATTTGGACGGGTTATGATGAACCCAACACAAGTCCCCAAATTTCTGACAAATATAAAGAATTTACAATTCTAGGGAAAAATCTTCAATTAATGTTAAATGGAAATCGTTCAGTTCCCAATTGGGAACAACCGTCTACCGTAGCACATTTATCAGGTTCCGGACTAAACGCACATTATCAAGTTACAGATTCTCAAGATATTGGCGACCATCTTATTTCCGTAACTAATCTGATGCAAATACCAAGTGTTACAACAATAAAACCAGAAGTTGAAGCTGAGAAAGATTGGAAAACTAAATTAGGTAAATGGAAAGACCTATATGACCTTTGGATAAAACGTCCTTCAATTACTGAACAAGACGACATAATTGACGAAGAAACATACAAAGCATTACAGAAAGGGAATGCAGAATGACCATAACAGGCGAACGTATCAAGCGACGAACAGCTCAAAAAGAAAAAACCAAACGACGCCTAACCAAATCTGGTTGGATAGTTGTTGGCCTTTCATCAGTTAGTGCACTCGTACTAAGCGGAGCTATCGTTTATATGTACAATCAAACAAAGACATGGACCAAATCCAGTTTGGGTGCCGCTTATGCAGACGTTCCTGCAGAGTTTGTGCAGGATTTGATTTCACCCGACTCAGTAGATAATGTAGAAAAACTCGCTAAAGTACAAACCATTTTAAATAAGATAGAACAAGACGAAACTATCAAAGATATGTCGATGGCAAAATCAGTAGTTTCAGATGCCAAAACGGTACTAGATAAGCTCAAAATATCAAGTGGTGAGGTTTTTGAAAATACAAGCCGATTAGGCGATTATATTAGTATTATTGATTACGAAGGACATGCGTATACCGAACCCGATACTACCATTTTACAAACCTTATTAAATGCAGAAAACACGCGTGTACTTGACCATCATCGTGATATTGATAGGACAATGCTCAAAAAATTACAAACAATTGTAGAAGATTATGAAAAAGTAAACTCATTTTTGAGTGGTGATTTAAAACAAATAGGAGAGTTTAAAGACGGAACCTTAACATTAAAATCATCAGTAACCGACTTAAGTGATGTTTTATCACAAATGTCAAATCTGAAACATTATCCAGCCATACAAAGCCTATATGACGTTTTGAGTAAATCATCATCAAAAGCTCTTGAAAACAATAAAAAATTAGAAGAGCAATTGATATGGTTAAAAGCAAAAACAACACTCCAAAATTTATCAGGTGATTATGTGAAACTGTCTGATGTCAAAACATTAAAAGACGCTAAAGTTTTAGGTTATGATATTAAAGAAGAAAAAAAAGACGGATATGAGTTAGATGAAACATCACCAATCAAAACATTTACACGAAATGAAAAAGTAATCGATACTTCTAAATATGTCAAAAAGACCGTTAAATTAACGGTAACAATAGACCCAAAATGGAAAAAAATTGAAACATCACCATCTACAAGCTCCAGCTCATCAAATAACACCAATAGACCGACACCAAGTCCGAATCTAACAAATCCAACGAATCCATCATTATCAACACGAACACAATCACCCACAACGGATACACAACCGAACATAACAGAAACAGAGCCACCAAGCTCACCAACATTATCTGTAACAGAAAGAGAATAATATATGTCAAAGAAATTAGATTTTTATGCAAATCAGTCAGCGGGAAACAAAGAAGAACGTATCGCAAAAATTTTTGCAGCATTACATACAAAGGATAATTATCAACCAATGTCTCTACCCTATAAAGTAGAAGTTTCTAAATCAACGATTTTATCCTACTTAAAAGAAATTCAAAAGGCACAAATGTTGACAAAATCATATCAAAAACGATTGAAAGAAGGTTTTGAAGCAAGAAAATATGGACAAGTGAAAATTGAATCCCAAAAACTATTTGCCAAAAAGCACTTTGATGAATGGGTATCGCAATTACCTAAAGTTACGCAAATGAATGACGAAAAAAAACAAGCATTGTTACAGTTCACATTCGACGAAAGTAATGAACGTTTAACTCTTTTCTATGACCGTTTGGAACATAGTATTCTTGTTTATTCACTAATTAAATAGCAAACACCAAATGGTGTTTGCCTTTATGTTTAGAAAGGAAATCAACTTGAAAAATATACATCAAATGCATCAAATTCGTCTTGAACCTGATATGTATGGTGGTACAAAAGCAAATCCGAATCATATGATACAAGAAGCGTTAGACAACGCAATTGACCAGGTACTATTAGGAAAAGCTGAACATGTATATGTTACACTCCATAGTGACGGTTCAGCATCTGTATTAGATAACGGAGAAGGTATGCCTGTCAACGCCATTAAAACCGTTTATGGTGATACCATGCCCTTAGCCCGAGTAGCATGGACCGTACCCAATTCATCAAGCCACTACGGTCAAAAAGCACAAACATCAGCTGGTAAAAATGGGATAGGAATGAAATATACCACAGCTACATCAGATTGGTTTGTAGGTGAAATTTGGAGAAATGGTTTATATTATAAAGATGAATATGAACAAAATCCAACAGCAGGCGACCATGAAACCGTACTACGTTATTTGACACCAACAAATAAAAAGCATGAACTAATCGGACACAAATTCAAAGAAACACCACACAATATCGAACATGGAACTCGAGTACGTTTCTTACCAGACTCAACAATCTATGAATCTATTGAGTTTAATAAGAAGCAATTAAAAGAAAGACTTAAACAACAGGCTTATATACACGCTGGTATCCATCTTGTATTTTGTGATGAAAACACAGGAGAAGAGATTACATATTATGAACCAGACGGTTTGAGAGCATATGTGGAAGAACTAAGACGCACAGAAATTGAAAAACCATTTACAACACAAATCCATGAAGTTCATCAACGAATTCATCTAGATGAAGATAACTTCTTTGAAGCAACCGTTGCGTTCGCATATACAAATACCGATGAAAAAAGCATTGTGTCATTTGTAAACGCAATTAATACACCAGATGACGGAACACATGTCACAGGATTCAAAAACGGCTTGACTAAGTTACTTAATGATTATAACACGAAGCTAGGAATTTCTAAAAAACGACTAGAAGCTCGTGATTTGCATTCGGGATTAGTAGCTGTCGTTTCCGCACTGCACACCAAACCGCAATATACAGGTCAAACAAAAGACAAATTAGATAATGCGGATGCCTTAACAGCAATGCAAACCATCATGACAAAAGCTGGTGCTATGGAACTTGATAAAGCGATAGTAGATGTAGAAACAATTTTAAAACAAGCACTACAACGAGCAAATACTCGTGAACAGTTTGAAAATCTTAAAAACGTTAATACTAAATCAAAAGATGCGGTAATGAAAGTAGCTAAAAAACTAAGACCAGCACGTAAAATTGGACCAAAAATCGCACAAGATAAAGACGCAATTGTCAGTTTGTATATCACGGAGGGTGATTCACCATCAGGCGGTGCAATTAGAATGCGAATAAATGATGATAAGTTGAAAATATACCAAGCAGTACTCCCACTTAAAGGTAAAATCATTAATGCTGAAAAATCACAACCAAAAGATGTATTCGCAAACGAAGAAATACAGACAATTGTAGCTACACTAGGTTGTGGAGTAGGGGCCGAATGTGACCCAGACAAACTAAATTATAATGAAGTTATTATCATGACCGACGCTGACGTAGACGGCGCACATATTCGTCTTCTCCTATACACATTCTTCTGTAAATATATGAGACCGATTGTTGAAGCGGGCTATATTCATATCGCTGAAACCCCATTGTTCATAAACACGTATAAAGATGGCAAACACGATTTCACATATACCGAAGCTGAACAAAAGGAATATCTGAAAAAACATAAACCAAAAGAAGTACAACGACTAAAAGGAATTGGAGAATTAAGTGACGCACTAGTAGCGGAAACTGCAATCACCCCTGGTTACAGACGACTCAAACAAGTCATTACTCCTGATTTTGAGTCAGATGCTGATTTGATTCGCTTATTCCAAGGTAAAGATGTATCACCAAGACGTCGGTACATAGAAGAACACGCCAAATTTGTAAATCGTGAATTTTTAAACTAGAAAGGATAACATGGCAAAGAAACTTAAATTGCAGCCAAAACCTCGTTCGAAAGAGAAAATAGAACAGGTTTTATTAGAAAATGAAGCAAAAGACAACTTTATCAATTATTCAATCGCAACCGCAAGTGACCGTGCCATACCAGATGTATTGACAGGTTTAAAACCTGTCCATACTCGTCTAGTATTTGGTACCAAACAATTAGGACTAACTTCCGATAAAAAACCTTCTAAATCACAACGTATCACAGGAGATGTTATGGGTAAATATCATCCACACGGTGAGTCTTACCCAGCTCTTGTTACATTATCAAGACCATTTGAACATTGGTTTCCTCCGATTGAAGTACACGGTAACAATGATGACATAATCGGAAATAAAGCCGCCGCGCCTCGTTATACAGAAGCTCGTTTATCTCCATATGGTGATTTAATGACTCACGAGCTCTCAAAAGAATTAGTTCCTTATGAACCTAATTATGACAACACACTTGAAATGCCCATTGTCTTACCTGTACCATATCCAGCACTTCTCATTAACGGGACTAAATATGGTATTGCGGTCGGCTATGCAACAAATATCGCACCCCACAATCCGATTGAAGCGCTTAATTTGATGAAAGAATATTATCAAAACCCAACTATGTCACTCGATGACATGCTCAAGATTATGCCCGGACCAGATTTTCCAACCGGTGGAGTTTTAATTGGTGACCCAAAACCTTACTATGAAACAGGAAGAGCAAATTTTCAAAATAAAGGGGTAATCAAAGTTACTGGTAAAAATACTCTTGTTATCACCGAAATCCCATACATGATGGGTCATGCCGTCATCAAGTATGTTGAAAATGTATTAACAAAAATTGCAGACCAAAAACTAAAAGGCATAAAGAAAATCGAAGATTATACAGATGGCGAAAACAATAAAACAAATATCGAAATCACATTTGACCCTAAAGTATTGACACCAGAACAAGCAATAGCTATGTTAGAGCGACATACCGATATCAAACAAACATACAATCCGAGTTGGCTCGCGTTAGATGATTTAACACCACACGTATTTACATTACGAGAATATCTTGAGAACTTCACAACATTCCAACATCAACTCACTATAAACAGATTTATAATTGTGAAACGAAAAGCAGAACGCCGACTTGAAATTGTACAAGGCCTATTAACATTGCAAGATGCTGATAGACTAGAGACTATTATTCAAATGGCAAAAGCATCTAAATCAAAAGATGATTTAATTAAACAATTAATCGAGTCATTTGGTTATACAAAACGCCAAGCAGAAGAAATAGCTACGACGCCAATTCACAAACTTAACACCGTGAATTTTAAGCAATTAATCAAAGAAGAAAAAGCATTAACTAAAACTATCAAAGACGCCGATAAGATTATCACAAATAAAAAAGTTCGAGTAGCATATTTAGTTAAAGTAACCGAAAAATTGCTAGAAGATTTAGTATCAAATCCATATTATAAAAGACGTACTAAATTAGTGAAATCCGAAAAAACACAAGTTATTTTAGAAGATATCTTAGTAGAAGATATAACGGTTACAATAAATGAGTTCGGATATATTAAGATGTATGACCAATTGAAAACCCAAGACGACACTAGTTTAACATATTTAAACGGTAAAGATAACGATATTTTATGTGCATTTGGTAAATCAGGAATCATGTATCAGTTACCATTGAAAAAATTGAGTAAATTCAGTGCTCGTGATAAGTCTCGTGGTGAACTTGGTAACGTTTTATTCGGATTACCAGATGGGGAACAAGTGTTATTCTACTGTTTAAAATCACATTTAGAACAAGAAAATGTACAAATGGTAATGATTTCCGAACGAGGTTTGGCAAAACGATTTGCTACAAAAGGAACAAGCCTTATCACCACTACAGTGCGTAAACAAACCAAAGCATATAAATCCAAATATGACAATGATGATTTAATCTTTGTAGCACTTCTAACCGATGAAGAAATCAACACAGCAACAATATTAGCGGTACGAGAAGACACTGTTAAACACATTAAATGTGAGTCTCTCAAACTACAAGGTTCCGCATCAGGTAGCGGGGCACAAACGTTCACTAATAAAAAACAAGATAAACTGGACAATGTTCACATCATACCAAAAGATGTCAACCTTAATATTGAAAATGTAGAATACGGAAACTTTGAAAGCTCTAAACAAGAGTTAATTAAAGAAAACCAAACATTCAAACCAATAAACCGATGAAAGGTAGCCCCGAAAGGGGCTTTATGTTAGTAAATCAATGACAAAAGCAGATACGATTTTAAAAGAAAATATTGAACGAATCTTCAAAGACGGTGTTTTTTCAGAGCAAGCACGTCCCAAATACAAGGATGGGACAGTTGCTAATTCCAAGTATATAACTGGTGCCTTTTCCGAGTATGACTTGGCTAAGGGGGAATTCCCCATCACAACCTTACGCCCTATCGCTATTAAATCAGCTATCAAAGAAGTCCTTTGGATTTACCAAGACCAGTCAAATAGCCTA